>CZCB01007479.1_pt1 | contig 28543 bp, 32 predicted proteins | sample 591991 | NCBI WGS metagenome assembly CZCB01 (sample SAMEA3556809, study PRJEB10932) | anaerobic digester metagenome
CAACTGCATATTTTGAAACAATGGCCACCCCTAGTCCGTTTATGACTGCAGCCTTAATTGCAGTAGTACTACCTAACTCCATATTTATTTTTAAATTAGTCAGAGGAAAATCAATTTTATTAAAAGCCTTTTCTGTCACCGACCGGGTACCGGAACCTTTTTCTCTACTAATAAAAGGATACTCTTTTAATTCTTCAATAGAAATTTCCTCTCTATTAGCCCAGGGGTGCGTGGGAGGAACTATTAGAACTAATTCATCATCCAAAAAATCTTCCACAATAAAATTACTATTTGTAACAGGTCCCTCTACTAAGGCAATATCTAGAGAATTTTCCAATACTGATTTTGCAATTTCCAAAGTATTATTGATTTCTAAACTTACCATAACCTCTGGATACTTTTTCTTAAAACTTCCTATTAACCGGGGTAAAATATATTCGCCAATAGTTGTGCTGGCCCCTATTTGTAATTCTCCTTTTACTTTTCCGGTAAGTTTTTGCATTTCCCGCTCTAACTCAGACTGAAGCTTATTCATATGTAAAGCATATTCCTTTAACAACTCACCCGCAGCTGTTAAAGTAATATTTCTGTTAACACGGTCAAATAAAATCGTCCCATAATATTGTTCTAAGGTCTGAATTTGGAAACTTACAGCAGGTTGAGTTAAAGATAGAGCTTTAGCCGCATGAGAAAAATTCTTTTTTTCGGCAAATAAAAATACCCTTATACTGTCGTTTAGCATTTTTAGTTGCCCCCATATAAATTTTTTTTATTATATTTATTTCAACTCTCACCTGCCATTTTCCTTCTTATTTTTACAGTAATAAAAAAATTCTTATAGTTTAAATAAGTTCTCCTAAAACAACTTGGTCGATTTTATCTACTTCTTCCAGCTTTACTAAAATAATTTCTTTACGCGAGGTAGGTATATTTTTTCCTACGAAATCTGCACGAATAGGCAATTCTCTGTGTCCCCTGTCCACAAGCACTGCTAATTGAATGGCTAAAGGACGACCAATATCAACAATGGCGTCTAAAGCTGCTCGAACTGTTCTCCCTGTATAGAGCACATCATCAACCAAGACCAGTTTTTTTCCCACAATACTTGATTTTATTTCCGTACCATGTACAACAGGTTGATCACCTAATGTTGTTAAATCATCACGATATAAAGTAATATCTAATTTACCCACCTCTATCTTAGTACCTTCTATTTTTAGAATTTTTTCGGCTAAACGTTCAGCTAAAGGCACTCCCCGTCTTCTGATGCCCACTAAGATTAAATTATCCACACCCTTATTCCTTTCGATTATTTCATGGGCAATTCTAGTTAGGGAACGGTTTAAAGCCTCTTTATCCATAATTACTTTTTTTTCTTTAATATTCATCTTAATCAACCTCCCTTTCTAATCTTTCCAGTATTTCTAAAAAGTTTTTAGGTAATTCCACGGAAAATTCTAATCTTTCTTGCTTCCTCGGATGAGCGAAACCTAAAAGATAAGCATGTAAAGCCTGCCCGGTAAAACCTAAATTGTTTTTACGAAAACCATATAAAGGGTCTCCCACCACTGGATGATTTATATAGGCCAAATGAACACGAATCTGATGAGTCCTCCCCGTTTCTAAGCGACACTCTAAAAGAGAATGATTAGCATAGCGCTTTCTCACAAAATATTTGGTTACAGCCTTTTTAGAGTTATTCAGAACAACAGCCATTTTTTTACGGTTGGAAGGATGCCGACCTATAGGAGCATCGATTATTCCCCCTGGTTCTGCTACCACACCCTGAACTAAAGCCAGATAGGCACGGTCTATACTGTGTTCTTTAAATTGTTTGGCTAAATGGACATGTGTAAAATCATTTTTCGCTACAACTAAAAGTCCTGAAGTATCTTTATCAATCCGATGGACAATTCCCGGTCGCAGTTTACCGTTAATCCCTGACAAATCCTGACAATGAGCAAGAAGAGCATTGACTAGTGTTCCTGTATAATTACCACTGGCAGGATGAACCACCATACCCGCAGGTTTATTAACTACCAATAAATCCTTATCCTCATAAATTATGTCTAAAGGTATATCTTCAGGTTTAATTGTAATCGGTTCCGGCTCAGGAATTTCAGCTAAAATTAGATCATCTTCTTTTATTTTGTAACCTGGTTTTACCTGTTTTCCGTTAACTGTAACATAGCCCTCACTAATCAGTCTTTGTATATAAGAACGGGAAATGTCGTCAAGATTTTCGGCCAGAAAAGAGTCTAACCGTTGGTCTTGTTCTTCTTTAGAAATATTAAAAGTAATTCTGTCCATTAAAGTTCCTCCCAATGAAAGAGAAAATAATAGCTTAAATAAATTACACCTAAAACAACGGCGGTATCAGCAATATTAAACACAGGCCAAATTCTAAAATCAAAAAAATCGGTTACAGTACCGACGCGTAATCTGTCTATAAGATTACCGATTGCCCCACCTACAACCAAACCTAAAGAAATATTTAGGATAAGCCGAGGGGTTTTTAATTTACGCTGAAAATAGAACACACCGGCTAATATAAGCAGAGTAATGATAATAAAAAAGGTTCTTTGGTTTGCCAAAATTCCGAAGGCCGCTCCGGGATTTTCTATGTAGGTTATATGAAAAACTTTGGGAATTACAGGAATGCTCTCAAAAAGATTCATGTTGTTTCTAACTAATATTTTCGTAAGCTGATCAAGTAAAATTGTGCAAACTATAGCTAGCCAAAAAGCCAATATCCCTTCACTCCTTTTTTTATTTTCAAATTAATTTTAGCATAAATAGCTGGATATTAATAGGAGAGGGATATTGAATTGCTAGTTAAGGCTAAATAGCTATTAGGTGTTCTCCCTTTTTATAGCTATTATTTGTTGACACCAATACTCGGGAACTGTTACTTGAAAATAATAGTTATGAGAAAAGAAGGAGTTCTTTACTTTAATTACCAACTGCCCCTCCTCTGCCAGCAAAGAATTCAACATAATTGTTAAATCAACCAGATTTGGAGAACCTTTCTCCAAAACCGGTTTTAAATCTTTAATTTGCACGTCATTTGTTTCCTTTTTTACTGAAACACCATCGATTAAAGCTAAAGATATTTTAAAATCAATTTTATTGTCTTCTACAAATACTAATTCATTTTTAGTCAAAAATAATTTTCCTTGATAAAGATCATTCTTTCCAAAATAAACTACTTTGCCTTCGGCTAATACTATAGGACTTAACCCTAATTCTTGCGCCGTATTTCTTAAACATTGTTCTGAAAAATAGGGTTGGAAAAAAATTAAAATAAATCCTATAACCATCGCCAAAAGGCCTAACTTTAAATTGCCGAAAGCGGTAACAATTAAGCCCAGGAGAGGACTTAAAGAAAAGGCAAGTATTTGCATTAAAATACGTTCTGCGTAAATATACATAACCTTATTCTTAATTATAGGTTTCCTGAGCTTTACTCTCATCATCTAAACCTGAAAAATCTTCATAAAATTGTCCATCTTCATCTTTATAAATAGGAATTTGTTCATATCTCTCCACAATACCTACATCTTCGTCATAATCAAGATAAAGATGATCATAATCTAAGACACTACCAATATCGCTGGGTGACTCAGCAGTACCATAGCGGGCTACTATCTGCCAAGCATCTTCTCCATCAAACATATTTTCCTCAACACCTTCCCCTAACTCATCCCTGGGAATATCGTTCGTAAAGCCACCGAAAGGAGGCATTATTACCTGTTCCTCAATAGAACGCCTGGCTTTTAAATCATATTTAGTTCCATCTTCCCACTCTTCTTTACGACAATCGGCACACATAGTTGTAAAAGGAACTATTTCTAGCCTCTCTAAAGGTATAGGTTTTCCGCATTTATCACAGTAGCCATATGTGCCTTCTTCCAATCTCCGTAATGCATCTTCTACCTTTTCAATCTGCTGTTGAGCATAAATTTTAAACCCTATATCTTTACCTCTTTCATAAACTTCACTGGCCACATCAGCAGGATGATTATCATAAAGAGACAACTCAGCGATACTATCAGTTAAAGATACTTCTAAACCTTGTTCCAGGTTATTAATGTATTGTTGATACTCCTTCTTTAAATCTTCTAATTTTTTTCTCAATGCAATTTTACTTAAACTATCCACTGGTTTTCCTCCTTTTTAGTTTCTAATTTAATTAAGGAATTACCTTATTTTTTTACTATCTTCTACCATCCGAATAATTTCAGCAATAAAATCACTGATTACAGGTAAATTCAGCATGATAATTTTTTGCAAGAAATAAATAATAATGGCAAAAAGAATAGTCAAACCAATGGCAGTTCCTAAACCTCGAGCTATACCTGCAATGAAATTAACCCAGAGAAGTTTTTTGGGATTATTTAATAGCTCAACATACTCAGCTAATTTCATTTTCTCAATGGCTACCGCCAGCTTTTCAACCTTATCCTCTAAAAATTCTTTAGCCATTAAGTTATTGCCCCCTAATCGGGTTAATTTTTAATAAATGGCTCACTCTTAAGTTTTCCCTTAAGCTAAGTAGTAATACATAAAAAAAACCTGCTTAGCAGGTTTTAATAGTTGAAAAATATGTATTATTTAAGTTTCACAAAGGAAACTTATCTGAAATCATTAATTTGTTAAGGCTTGAATAGGAGCAGGAATCCTGCCACCTCTTTCAATAAACTTTTGCGAACTATAGCGGTTTACGGGCATAATAGGTGCTTTTCCTAACAGTCCACCAAAATGTACCATCTCACCAACAGTTTTACCAGGAACAGGAATAATACGTACTGCCGTTGTTTTTTTGTTAATCATACCAATGGCCGCTTCATCAGCAATAATTGCTGAAATTGTGGCAGCACTGGTATCACCCGGTACAGCGATCATATCTAAGCCTACAGAACAGACACAGGTCATGGCTTCTAATTTATTAATATCTAAAGCACCGGCTTCTACTGCTCTGATCATACCCGCATCTTCACTAACAGGAATAAAGGCTCCACTTAAACCGCCAACATAAGAAGAAGCCATGGCTCCACCTTTTTTAACCGCATCATTTAATAAAGCTAAAGCCGCTGTTGTACCGTGGGTACCACACCTTTCTAAGCCCATAGCTTCCAGAATGTCGGCTACACTGTCACCTATGGCCGGAGTAGGAGCTAAAGATAAGTCAACAATTCCAAAAGGAATTCCTAAACGGTTAGCAGCTTCTCTTCCCACTAGTTCACCCATCCTGGTAATTTTAAAAGCCATTTTTTTAATAATTGTAGCTAATTGACCAAAATCTACCTTCGGATTTTTCTTGATGGCGTTTAAAACTACTCCCGGGCCGCTTACCCCCACATTAATCACAGCTTCCGGTTCACCTACCCCATGAAATGCACCGGCCATAAAAGGGTTGTCTTCTGGAACATTACAAAATACCACAAGTTTGGCACAACCTAATCCATCTTGTTCTTTAGTTAATTCTGCCGTTTCTTTAATGACATTTCCCATTATTTTTACCGCATCCATATTAATCCCGGCTTTTGTGGTTCCCACATTTACAGAAGCACAGACCCTTTCTGTTTCTGCCAGGCTTTGGGGAATGGAAGTAATTAGTTTTCGATCTCCTTCAGTCATTCCTTTATGAACAAGGCTGGAAAAACCGCCTAAAAAATTCACTCCGACCTCCCGCGCTGCTTTATCCAATACCCGGGCAATTTGTACATAATCGTTACATTTGCAAGATTCTGCCACTATTCCAATAGGTGTTACAGAGATCCGTTTATTAATTATGGGAATGCCATATTCTTTTTCTATCTCATTACCTACCGCAACTAAATTCTCAGCATATTTGGTAATCTTATCGTAAATTTTTTGACAGGTTTTTTCTATATCTGAACAGGCACAGTCTCTTAAAGAAATCCCCATGGTAATCGTTCTAATATCAAGATTTTCCATTTGAACCATACGAATTGTTTCCAAAATTTCTTCACTTGCTAATGAAATAGGCATTTTTGTCCCCCCTAAATACGATGCATAAATTGAAAAACATCTTCATGTTGCGCCATAATTTTTACGCCAATCTTCTCACCGGTCTGTTCCAGTTTCTCTTTTAAAGTGTTGAAATCCACAACACACTGACTGATGTCCACAATCATAATCATGGTAAAGAATTCCTGAAGTATTGTTTGACTTATATCTAAAATATTTGCGTTATTTTGCGCCAAGACATTGGCTACTTCAGCAATAATACCTACTTTGTCTTTTCCTACAACTGTAACAACTATTCGTGAAGAAGAAATTTTTTGCATTATTTTACCTCCTTATAAAATTATAACCTTTCAATATTCTAACAATAGATAAAAAATCCTGCAAAAACTTTCTTTTCAACAAAAAGAAAAACTACTATTTACCTTTTTAGTACTTTTCTACTACAAAACATTTTTTCAGTGATGTAAATTAGATACTACATAATCACAATTTCTTATCTGCCTTTTAAAACAAATTTATTATTAAACTTTTTTATGATGAACATTCTCGCAAAATCTATAGGAAAATCGTATATCCCATATTTTTCTATTTATGGTTATTGTCATCTATATATTTTCCATAGTACGAAAGTAGGGTATCAAGAAAAGAATAATTTATTTATAATCAGGAAAGCAAGAAACTTTATATAAATTATAATTGATTATTTAATATTTAATATAATCAGTTTAATAATAAGGCAATTATAGGTATGTTTTTGAATTATATGTTTTAATGTTTTAAATTAAATTAATTCTTTTAATAAAATTACCTAAATAAAATTACATCATAATGTTAAAGGAGGAGTAAGAGATGAGCACAAAAAAGTCTAAAGTATGTAGTAGCGGCTGGTCAGACCTTTGGAAAAAGGAAGACTGGTGGGCAGTATGGTTAGGTTTAGGTTTGGTTCTTATTGCTATTTTATTCTGGTCAATGGGTACCTCATTAAAACCTCTTGCCGTTAGTGTCCCTGAATGGTCTAATTTTGAGGAAGTGCGGAATCATTTTAGTTCCTCAGCAAGTAATTATTTATTTCTTTTCTTAGTTTTAACCCTTATTTTCTCATTAGCTATTAAAATTTTGGGTCATAAATTAAAAGAATTTATTCCCGGCTTTGCTTTTATTTTTATTATGTCAGTAATTATCATGACTTTGGGTTCTAATACCTGGTTTAAAAATTATAACCTTGAGTCTCCTCTAGTTGCTCTGGCTTTAGGATTAATTATAGGTAACATGGTAAAAATCCCTAAATGGTTTGATGCTTCTCTTCGCACAGAATTCTATGTAAAAACCGGTATTGTTTTATTGGGAGCCACTTTACCTTTTACTAAAATATTAGAATCCGGCCCCATTGCTTTTGCTCAGGCCACAGTAATTGCCGTGACAACTTTTTTGACTGTCTATTGGTCAGGCACCCGACTTTATGGATTAGATCGAAGATTTGCAGCAACCTTAGCAGCCGGTGGCTCTATTTGCGGTGTCTCTGCTTCCATTGCCATCGGTGGAGCGGTTAAAGCAGAGAAAAACCACGTATCTGTAGCTATTTCCCTAGTTGTAGTTTGGGCTATGGTTATGATTTTCGCCTTACCTATATTCATTAACTTTTTTGGCATTCCTTCCGGACCAGCCGGTGCTTGGATAGGTACTTCCGAATTTGCTGATGCTGCCGGTATGGCCGCCGCTGCTGCCATTGATGAGCAGGCTATCCGTACCTTCACCTTAATGAAGGTTGTGGGACGGGATATGTTTATCGGTATCTGGTGTTTTATTTTAGCTTTAATCTCCGTCACTAAATGGGAAAAACGAGAAGATGGAACTAAAGCTGATGCTTCTGAAATTTGGCGACGTTTTCCCAAATTCGTTTTAGGATTTTTTGTGGCTTCCGCAATTATAACAATTTTAATTGCCTCTGCTGATGTGCAAGCTGCTAATGCTATTAATTCCGATGTTATTTCACCGATTAAAACTTTAAGAAGTTGGGCTTTTATTTTCTGCTTCTTCTGTATTGGTCTAACTACACGGTTTAGAGAATTAACTTCTGTTGGTTGGAAACCTTTCGCAGCCTTTACTACCGGTGTTTTAGTAAACGTTCCTTTAGGTTATATCTTGTCAGTTATCGTACTAGGTAGTTACTGGAGTAATGTATAAAAAACTAGGCTCAATTAGCCTAGTTTTTTTTATAGAACTCCCCATTTCCGTTCATATTCAACCTTTAATATAAACTCATCATCGGTAAACCCATGCTCTTTTAAAACATTTAAAGCATCATTAAAGTCTAAAGACTGGGTTTCCATTTGAATAAAATCTTTTTTAGCGTTTACAGCCCAATCATTATGGATTGCAAATAAAACCTCCATCATCCCAGCTATCCTCTCTAAACGCCAATTAAGAAAGTTTTTTAAATTTCTAACTTCTTGGGGATTTATTTTCTTTTCTTTAACAATCCTTTGTAAAGGCGGTACTTCTCCGGGTTTCCATTCTCTTTTTTCAAAAAAATGAAAAAAGAAACGTATCCTCTGAATACAAGTAATATTGTTCGGATCCATTAAGCCAATACCCCCATCTTTTAATGTTTACTATTTTACTTTTTTAGTTTAAAAGGGCGGATACAACCGCCCTTTTAAACTAATTTTTTTTCCAACGAAGTATAGGTTTTCTGGCAGCAGTTGCTTCATCAAACCGTGAAACATGGGTAGAATGTGGGGCATTATGAAGAATTTCCGGATTATCTAAAGCTTCCTGACAAATGTCAATTAAGGCTTGGGCAAAAGCATCCAGAGTTTCCTGTGTTTCTGTTTCGGTAGGTTCAATCATCATAGCCTCTTCCACTATTAAGGGGAAATATACAGTAGGCGGATGGAAACCGTAGTCTACCAATCGTTTGGCAATGTCTAAAGTTTTTATACCTTTTTCTTTAACCCGTTTTTCCGGAGAGATGATAAATTCATGTTTACAAACCTGATCGAAAGGAACATGATATTTTCCTTGCAAAATGGTTTTTAGGTAATTAGCATTTAAAACGGCAATTTCGCTGGCTTCCTTAAGGCCGGCTGCACCTAAGGCCAGGATATAAGTATAAGCTTTTACTGCCACACCAAAATTCCCATAAAAAGCCTTAACCCTACCTATGGAATGCGGACGGTTATAATCAAAGAAATATTTTTGCTTTTCATCATCATATTCCACCACCGGTTTTGGTAAATAGGGAGCCAAAAACTGCTTAACACCTACAGGCCCGGCACCAGGTCCCCCTCCACCATGAGGTGTGGCAAAGGTTTTATGTAGATTATAGTGCACGACATCAAAACCCATATCTCCCGGACGGGCGTAACCCATAATTGCATTCATATTAGCCCCATCGTAATAAAGTAACCCACCTGCTTCATGAACAATATCCGCTATTGCGATAATTTCTTTTTCAAACAAACCTAAAGTATTAGGATTAGTTAACATTAAGGCTGCAGTATCTTCACCTACTAATTTTTTCAATTCTTCCAGATCAACCAAACCATGAGCATTTGATTTAATTTCAATAGTTTCAAATCCACATAAACTTGCCGTAGCCGGATTAGTACCATGGGCAGAATCAGGAATAATTACTTTGGTTCGTTTCTTATCACCACGATGTTGATGATAAGCTTTAATAATTAATATTCCTGTAAATTCACCATGGGCTCCCGCTGCCGGTTGTAAAGTGAATTTATCCATCCCGGCTATTTCACTTAGAATCTCACTTAAATCATACATTAATTTTAAAGCACCCTGGGACAGCTCTTCAGGTTGATAGGGATGAGCTAAAGCAAAACCAGGCAAGCGAGACATGTTTTCGTTAATTTTGGGATTATATTTCATGGTACAAGAACCTAAAGGATAAAAACCTGTATCAACTCCATAATTCATTTGGGAAAGACGAGTAAAATGCCGTACTACATCAACCTCACTTAACTCCGGTAATTGAGCAGGTTCTTGCCGGATAATTTCTTCAGGCAAAAGTGTCGTCAATTCTACTTCAGGTGTATCTATGGGCGGCAGGGAATAAGCTTTACGACCAGGGGTAGATTTTTCAAAGATTAATTTTTCTTTCATTGAACTCCCTCCCAAACCCGTTTTAATAAATCAATATCCTCTCTACTTCTTGTTTCAGTAACACAAAGCAGCATATGATTTTCCAACTCAGGATAAAACTTGCCTAAATCTAAACCGCCTAAGATTTTATGTTTTAACAAACGTTGGTTAACACTGGAAACAGGTTCAGACAATTTAAGTACAAATTCCTTAAATGTATAATTTTGAGGAAAGGCTACTTCTACACCTTCAATCTCTTTTAAAATCTGTTTGGCATAATTGGATTTAGTCAAACACTGCATGGCTACTTCTCGCATACCCTGTTTCCCCAGTGTACTTAAATAGATAGTTGCGGCAAGGGCACAAAGAGCTTGATTTGAACAAATATTGGAAGAAGCCTTTTCACGGCGAATATGCTGTTCCCTTGCTTGTAAAGTTAAAACAAAACCCTCACGGTCTAAACGATCTTTGGCAATCCCCACTATTCTTCCAGGTAAACGCCGGAGATATTTCTCCCTGGTAGCCATAAAACCTAAATAAGGGCCTCCAAAACTTACAGGTAAACCTAGAGATTGCCCTTCTCCTACTACAATGTCTGCACCAAGATTCCCCGGGGCTTCCAGTAGGCCTAAAGAGATAGGGTCTACACAGGCAATTAATAAGGCTTTATGTTGGTGAGTTAATTCGGCTATTTCTTTTACTTTCTCAATACTTCCGAAAAAGTTAGGATTCTGGATAACAACGGCACCAACATCTTGAGAAATATGTTCGTCCAATATGCTTAAATCAGTCAAACCCTCTTGATAAGGAAGCTCAAGAATTTCGATTCCACGGGGCCAAGCATATGTTTTAACAACTTCTCTGTATTCAGGATGCACAGTACTGCTGATTAAGACTTTATTTTTTCTGGTTTGAGTTACAGCCATTAAAACAGCTTCGGCCAAAGCACTTGCCCCGTCATATACGGAAGCGTTAGCTACATCCATACCTGTAAGTTCACAAATCAACGTTTGAAACTCAAAAATGGCTTGTAAAGTACCTTGACTGATTTCCGGTTGATAAGGTGTATAAGCTGTATAAAATTCTGAACGTAAAAGCAGGTGGTCGATAATTGAAGGTCGATAATGGTCGTAAGCACCCGCTCCTAAAAATGATATGTAATCATTAAGATGGGCATTATTCCCGGCTAAAGTTTCTATTTCTTTTTGTAAAGTTATTTCATCAAGGCCAGTAGGCAAATTTAAGCCTTTCTTTAATCTGATCTCTTCCGGAATATCCCGGAATAATTCATCTGTTGAGGTAATGCCGATAGTTTTCAGCATTTCCTCTTTTTCTTTCAGGGTATGGGGGACAAATCTCATTCCTTTACTCCTCCTTTATTAATCTCTCATACTCCTCCGCTGATAGTAAATCTTCTTCTCCCCCAGTTATTTCCATTTCTACAATCCAGCCTTCACCATAAGGATCTTGATTGATTAATTCTGGATTGTCCAGCAATGCTTCATTTACTGCAGTTACTTTACCACTGACAGGTGAATAGACATCGGAAACTGCTTTTACCGATTCCACAACCCCTAAACTATCACCTACTTCAAACTCAGCACCTACCTCCGGTAATTCCACAAACACCACATCACCTAAGGATTCTTGAGCATAATGAGTAATTCCTATTTTTTTACTTTCTAAATCAACCCACTCGTGTTCTTTTGAATACTTTAAATTATTTGGATACATGTTATTTATCCTCCTTTTTATAGAATGGTGTTTTTATTATCTGAGCCTTTACAGCTCTATTTCTAATTATTACCTCTACCTCATTGCCTATTTCAGCTTCAGAGGATTGGATTAAAGCCATTCCTAAATGTTTACCCAAAGTGGGACTGGGAGAACCGGAAGTTATGTAACCAATTTCTTTGCCATCCTTTTGTACCGGATAACCTTCTCTGGGAATCCCCCTTTCCAACATTTCCAATCCAACTTTTTTTCTGGGAATTCCCTGAGCTCTTTGTTCTTCCAAAGCCTTTCTTCCTATAAAATCATGTTCGGATTTTAAATCTACAAAAAAACCTAACCCTGCTTCCAAAGGAGTTATCTCCGGACTTAATTCATGTCCGTAAAGAGGTAGACCAGCCTCGAATCTTAAAGTATCACGGGCACCTAGGCCTATAGGGGCCAGTCCATAACCTTTACCTTTTTCTAATAGAGTTTCCCAAATAAAACAAGCTTTATCTGAAGCCAAATAAATCTCAAAACCATCTTCACCGGTATAACCTGTCCGTGAAACAAGGCAATCTACACCGGCAATATCAATTGATTTAAACCGAAAAGGTCTTATTTCGTTTAAATCAAAAGTAGTTAAAAGTTGTAATATTTCCTGAGCTCTGGGTCCCTGTAACGCCAAAAGGGCAATATTATCAGAAATGTTTTCTATAGTTACTTGTTCATCTTTTAAATGTTTGTTAAACCAGTCCAAATCCTTTTCCGTATTAGAAGCATTTACTACCAGCCAAAAGTGTTCCCAGTTATGGCAGTATACAAGAAGGTCATCTACTGTTCCTCCATCTTCATAACAAACCGGTGAGTATAACACCTTTTCCGGTTCAATCTTTTCCAGGTTATTTGTAATGAGCTTCTGAATAAATTTTCCTGCATCTTTACCCTTAATTTCAATTTCCCCCATATGGGAAACATCAAATAAACCGGCCGTATTGTGCTCTTCTATTATCCCTGTATACTGTACAGGCATAGCAAATCCCGCAAAATCTACAATCTTGGCTCCGGCTTTAACATGATTTTCATAAAGTGGCGTCCTTTTAAGTTGGGACAATCAAATCACCTCTCAATTATAATTGATATCCAAATAGATGATAATAGTATGTGATTAATAATTAATAAAAAAACAGAGCAACAAGAAAATCAGTTGACTTGTTTCTCTGCCTAAACTTAAGAGATTTAACTCTTTAGCTTAACTTTTGCCCGGCCGATAATCTTATATTCTAGAACTTTTACGAAATTCCTGCAAAAAAAAGCCCCAGAGAGTATTTTATTTAGATAGTACTTTTTCGCACATACACTCTACGGGCTTATAACAATACCTTTTATGATTATTCATATCTACAGTCACTACACGGGTTATAAATCCCTGTTCAACTAACTTTTCAATAATACTACGACATAGTCCTTCATTCAACTTAGTTTCGGAAATAATCCTACCAATACAAGAGGCTTCCCCGTCATATTTTTTCCATAAATCACAAATTGCTTTTAACACCTTTAAGGATAACTCTTTATCCACTAAATCACCCCTAAGTATTTTCTTTTGTTATTATATTAATTGAAAAATAATCATTAGTAAAGTATTTCACATAATAAAATACATAAAAAAGTTTTATAATATCTACCAGTGACATCTTTCTTTTTTTACAATTCAACGAAAACATTTTGGTCAAATATATAAAGAAGTAGGAAGAGCGCTGCTCTCCCTACTTCTTGTTTATTCCAAATTATAATCCTTTCATTACACTTACACAACGTTGGCAAAGAGTAGGATGTTCTTGATCCTGGCCTACAGTTTCCGCATATGTCCAACAACGTTCACATTTTATACCTGTGGCTTGTAAAACCTGAACGGCTAATCCGGGCATCTCCTCAGATTTATATGCACCTTCAGGTTCTTCTCCAAGGGTATATACTTCAACTTGAGACACAATAAAAAGATTGGCCAAATCTGATTCCATTTCCTTTAAGAAAGCATAAAGCTCATCAGAGGCATAAACTTGAACACGCGCATCTAAGGAATGGCCGATAACCTTCGCCCTACGTTCTTCCTCCAGTGCTTTGGTTACAACTTCTCTAATCTCTAAAATCTTTTCCCATTTTACTTCTAATTGGTGATCTAGGTAAGTTTCATCAAATTCGGGCCAACCGGCCAATTGCACACTGAGTTCCTTATCCTGCTGAGGCAAATGAGCCCATACTTCTTCAGTAGTAAAAGCCAGGATAGGGGTTAATATTTTAACCAAAGCTGTACAAATCTCATAAATTACTGTTTGAGCTGACCGCCGTTCTAAAGAATCTGGTTTTGTAGTATAAAGCCTATCTTTAACCACATCTAGATAAAAAGCACTCATATCTACCGCACAGAAATTATGAACTGCATGGTAAACCACATGAAATTCATACTCATCATAAGCCTGGGTAACCCTTTTCACCAATTGAGCCAGTTTTAGTAAAGCCCAGCGATCAATTTCTAATAATTTTTCATAGCTTACTTTATCCTTAATATAATCAAAATCATACAGGTTGCCTAAAAGATAACGGAAGGTATTGCGAATTTTTCGGTAAGCTTCCGATACTTGTTTTAAGATACCGGGAGAAACTGCTACATCTGAACGGTAATCAGCAGAAGCCACCCAAAGCCTTAAAATATCAGCCCCCATTTCGTTTATTACTTCAAAGGGGTCAATACCATTTCCTAAGGACTTAGACATTTTTCTACCTTTTTCGTCAACTAAAAATCCATGAGTCAAAACAGCTTTGTAAGGTGCTTTGCCGGTTGTTGCCACTGAAGTGCACAGGGAAGAATTAAACCAACCCCGGTGCTGGTCACTACCTTCCAAGTATAAATCAGCCGGCCACTGCAAATCCTCACGGGTGGTTAATACCGCTCTATGACTGGAACCGGAATCAAACCAAACATCCATGATATCTGTTTCTTTGCGGAATTCTTTACTTCCACATTCTGGACATGTTAACCCGGCAGGTATCAATTCCTCCGCATCTTTCGCAAACCAGATATCAGAGCCGTGTTTTCTAAACAATTCCTGAATATGACTAATTGTTTCATCATTAATAATTTCTTTATTACAATCCTGACAGTAGAAAATAGGAATAGGCACACCCCATGTTCTTTGTCTGGAAATACACCAGTCGCCCCGGTCGGCAATCATGTTATAAATCCTATCCCGACCCCACGATGGTATGAATTCTACCTGATTAATCTGTTCTAAAGCCTCTTTGCGAAAACCGTCAATAGAAGCAAACCACTGTTCAGTAGCTCTGAAGAAAGTGGGATTTTTACATCTCCAACAGAAGGGGTATTGGTGATTAATGAAACCTAGATTTAATAATAATCCTGATTTATCTAATTCCTCTACAATCAATTTATTGGCATCAAAAATCATATTACCGGAAAATTTACCGGCTTCTTCAGTAAAAATTCCTCTATTATCAACAGGTGAGAGAACATCTAAATTATAAACTTTACCTATCTCAAAGTCTTCTACCCCATGACCGGGTGCTGTATGCACACAACCGGTACCTTGTTCTAAAGTTACATGTTCACCTAGAATAACCACTGAATCTCTATCCATAAAAGGATGACGACAGAGAAGACCTTCTAATTCTCTTCCTTTGAATTCTTGCAAAACTTGATATTCACCGGTGCCACCGCAGGCTTCCAAAGTAGAGGTTACTAACTCTTTCGCCAGCAATAATTTTTCTTTTCCTACCTGAATTAATTGATAATCAAAATCCGGATGAAGAGAAATTGCCAGGTTAGCCGGTAGAGTCCAGGGAGTTGTAGTCCAGATAACAACAAAACTGTCTTCCTCTTCAAACAATCCCTTAGCATCTTTTACCGGAAACTTAACATAAATAGAAGGTGATTTCTTATCATGATACTCAAGCTAAAGCAGTCTCACAGTGAGCACACCAATGAACAGGTTTTAAACCTTTATAAATATAACCTTTTTTAGCCATTTCTCCAAAAACGCCTATTTGGATTGCTTCAAATTCAGGTGCCAGAGTCAAATAAGGATTTTTCCAATCTCCCCTGACCCCTAATCTTTTAAACTGTTCCCTTTGGATATTTACATACTTTAAAGCATAATTTCGGCATTGTTCCCGAAATTTAACCTTATCAACCTCATGACGATTAAGCCCCAAATCCTTAATAGCTTGAACTTCAATAGGTAAACCATGGGTATCCCAACCGGGAACATAAGGGGCATCATATTTAGTTTGAGAGTGATATTTAACAATAATATCTTTAAGAATCTTATTTAAAGTATGACCTAAATGAATATCCCCATTGGCATAGGGTGGACCGTCGTGTAAAACGAATTTGGGTTTGCCTGCATTTTTCTCCTGAACTTTTTCGTAAATATCATTTTCTTCCCAAAACTTTAAGATTTCCGGTTCTTTTTTCGGTAAATTACCCCGCATAGGAAAATCTGTTTTAGGTAGATTTAAAGTTTTTCCATAGTCTAATTTCTCCATACAATTCACCTCATGTTTTATATTGTAGATGTAAAAATTATAGCTATTTTACTGGTTAGATTTATCCACAGGAGTTAATATTTTTTGTCAGAAAAATATTATCTGGTCTATCATCTTGGTTAGATTATAAGATTTTAAAATCTCAGTCTGAAAAAATCAAAATAAGTTTCTGACCAAAAATATTAACCCCAAAGCTTTTTCTAACCCAAAATTTATCCCAAAAGTAAAAAACCCCCTCATCCGTAAGGGACGAGAGGCTTCCCGTGGTACCACCCTCATGATGAGAAATAAATATCTCACCACTCAACAACCTGTTAACGGAGGTTACCCGACTAACACTACTAAAAGTTCGCATTAATAACTCCCGGATGATTTTCCTTTAAAAGACGATATCCGGCTTTCACCCTCCCGGACTCGCTAAAATCAAATCTTTTAAAGTACTCTTCCGTTCATAGTTTTTATTTTTTATAGTATTATACAAAAGGCTAATTGTCAACCTAAGTGTTCCACAGCCTTCTTTAATAAAACCAAAAGTTTTTGGGCTATTACTTTATATATTTCATCCTCTAAAACTTCTTCTTTTGCCTCTGGAACTATTACCCTAATGTTTAAGGTAGGTAAACCCTTATTTTGTAAAAATTTAAACAAGTTATCTCCTTCAAGGTCTAAGCAGCCTAATGTATCTTGAGATAACTCTTGGGGAGTCTCTGTAAAAATATTTCCGGTAAATATTCTCAAAGACGCACTTTCGTCCTCCCCTACGCTATTTGAGTTAAGAAATAAATCCACTAACCTCTGGCAACTATCTGCAGGGTGATCTTCGATTAAAACATCCCCCGGTCTTAACTTTTCATTTAAGGAAGTCCCCAGCCCAATAGTAATAACTTGAAAAATGCCTTCATTATTAATCACTGTTTCTAATAGTGAGTCGATGTCCTTAATGTTATTACTATCTTCTACCAGGAATAAAATTTTGGTATAAAATTTTCCCCTATACCAGATGTCCCCTTCCTGCTCAAAAGTTTGCAGTTCAGAAAGGGCGTTTTTTATGTATTCACTTTCCAGGGAAAATGCTGAACAAATTAATGTTTTCATAAAAACTTACTCCTTTAATTAAGCTAAAAAATTTAAGATACATTTATAAATAATACTTAATAATTTGCTTTTTGACAAGCCATATCGTGATTAATTACCCTTAGTTACAACCAGAGTGTCACCGGTCTTGGGTTCAACATATTCTTTTTTTTCATCCTCTACTAATTCTAATTGGGCTAATAGAAATCCTTTAAATTGAGCTTTAAATTGTTGTACCGTTTTTTGCAAACTCCTATATTCCTCCTGGAGATCTAAAATTTTTTGCTGTGCATCAAATATTATCTGTTCACCTTTTTGATGGGCATTTTTAATTATTAATTCAGCTTCTTTTTCCGCATTCTTTTTAACTTCTTCTGCTGTTTGTTGAGCTAGAATCAGGGTATTATGTAAAGTATCCTCAAGTTCACGATATCGGTTAATGTTCTCTTGAAAATTTTCTACCTGTTCTTTCAAATTTAAGTTTTCCTTATAAAGTTTTTCATAATCTTTAATTATCTCATCTAAAAATTCGTCCACCTCATCAGCATCATAACCTCTTATAGATCGTTTAAACTCTTTATTATGGATATCTAATGGTGTAAGCAAAGATATACCCCCTTTATTAGTGGCTGGTGGCTAGTTTTTAGTGGCTAATATTTTAGTGACTAGTATTACGGCCTTCGGTCGTATGATTAAGATTGAGGTTAAGGCTAAGCAGGTGAAGTAATCCAGATTTAAAACCCAATAATTGACTGAAACTTAACCTAAACCTTAACCTTCGCCGCCAGGCGACTTATCCGTGTTTATCCATGGTTTAAATTAAACCATTATTTATACCGTACTAAATTAACTTTAATGCGGCCTTTCTTTGTTTCTCCGCAAATCTCGGAAATAAGTATTCTTCCCTTACCACGAAAAGATATAACATCATTTTCCGCACATTTATAATCCAAATCCTCAATAATCTGCCAGTTTACTTTTACTTTGCCACCTTTTATATAACCTACTACTTTAGTTCGGGACAAACCAAAACCATGGGCAACCACCGTGTCTAATCTTAGAGAGGATAAAGTTACTGCAACAACCTTGCCTTCAGGTTTCTCAGGTATCCATTCACCGACTTGTAATTCAGTTGCTTTTAAAGTAACTCCTTTAACCTTTAGGGGATTGACCATTAAAAAGTCAGCCAGTTCTCTACTAAGAATCACCACGCAACCATCTGAAACTGGATAAATATCTCCGACCTTTTCCCTTTTAATCCCTTGCCCTAATAAAGCTCCTAAATAGTCACGATGACTTACGGAAACATAGTTAAGATTGCCGATTAAACGAATTATACTAATTCCGGCCAATTCCACACTTGGATGTAAATATTCCGGACAAATTAAGATTCTTTGTCTTTCTGCCCTTTCTACCCCGCCAAAACTTGCATAATTAATACCTACTTGATTTTTTAAATACTCTTCCGCAACTCTCTTTAAATAAGGATCAACAAAGTCGGTAACCTGTTCTTTATGTCTTTGTAATACCAGTTTAACTTTATCTTTTAAACGTGTAAGAAATTCCAGAGTCTCATCGGTCATTTTCAAAAATAAATTAACGCTCCTTTAAATTAGTGACTAGTAACTGGTGACTAGTGACTAGAATCTCGCCCACTTTTAGACTTAACTTATTAGTGGCTAGTGGCTGGTTTTTAGTGGCTAGCAATGTTTTAACCTCAACCTACCGACCGAAGATAGTTCAATTCTCGCCCACTCGCTCACTCGCCTACTAATAGACTTGATTAAAACAAGATGTTATATAATAAACTTATCACTAAGGTTTCTATTAATTGTAAGAGTAAAAGGGCAAGAATTGGGGAAAAATCTATTCCCATTGTCCGCAGCGGAATGAAACGACGGACAGGTCCTAAAACAACTTCCGTGACTTCATAAATAAATCGAAAAATCGGTTGATAAGGGTCATGCCGTATCCAAGATAAAAGTACACGGATAATTATTAGCCAGTACATGATGTCAAAGGCAATTCTAACCGCATCTATTAATAAAAACATTACTAACACCTCATAATTATTCTGAACCTAATTTTTTACTCATTAAATACGCAGATTCCACCGCATCCATTACAGTTCCTCTGAATCCGGCCTTTTCTAAAACGTTTATTCCCCGAATTGTAGTACCTCCGGGAGAAGTTACCATATCTTTTAATTGACCGGGATGAAGTCCTGTTTTTAGTACCATTAAACCTGCCCCCACCACAGTCTGAGCAGCAAGTTTATACGCTATATTCCGTGGTAAACCTACCTGAACTCCTCCATCGGCCAGAGCCTCAATAAATTGATACACAAAGGCAGGTCCGCTGCCACTTAAACCTGTAACTGCATCCAGTAAATTTTCTGCCAGAATAACTGTTTCACCTATTGAAGCAAATATTTCCTTAGCTAACTGCAAATCCTGATCATCAGCATATTTACCTTTACATAACGCAGCCATACCTGCTCCCACTAAAGAGGGGTTATTAGGCATAACACGGATAACAGGAACCTTTCCTACTAATTCTTCGATAAAATTAGTGGAAATGCCTGCAGCTATAGAGATAATAGTTTTATTGCAAATATCTCTTGGAAAGCCACCCAAAGCTTCCTTTAAATGCTGCGGTTTAACGGCTAGAATTATTACTTCAGCCTGCTGAAAAACCAGAATGTTATCACAAGTAGTGGCAATGGCAAATTTGTTATTAATGAATTTTAACCTTTCCTGATTAATATCAGAAACAATAAGGTCTTGGGGTAAATGCAAATTAGCGGTTAATACACCGTTAATAATTGCCTCGGCCATAGCCCCCGCACCTATAAACCCTAATTTATATGAACTCAACTTTTAAATTTCTCCTCTCTTGGCAAATTTAGAAACCCAGGAAAATACATCTTCCTGATCTTCGAAATAGTCCTCGGTAATTTCACCACCGATATCAATATTAGGAGGCACAACCAAAATAATGCTGCGTCCGATTTTCTGCATTGTCCCATCCAAGGCATAGGCAGTGCCACCTACAAAATCAATTATTCTTTTCGCAAGACTTAATTCAATGTTTTCCATATTAACAATAACCGCACGATGATTCTTTAAATTATCAGCAATAACCTGGGCTTCATCAAAATTTTTAGGTTCCACAACCACTACTTTTGCGCTATCACTTTTATAGTTATGAATTGCTACTAACTGACCTTTTTTTCTTTTATATTGGGGTTCTGTTTGACTTTCTTCTTGACTTTGAATAATTTCTTCTTGTTCATCCTCTTCATCATTATCTAAAAAACCCATAACATCTAAAAATTTATCTACAACTTTCATCTTCTTTATCCTCCTTTCTCCCTTAATATCTTGGTCCGAAGATTGCACTTCCTACCCGAACCATCGTAGCCCCTTCTTCAATCGCTACCTGAAAATCATTTGTCATACCCATCGACAATTCTGCCATCTCCACATTGGGAATATTTGCCTCTTTAATTTGATTAAATAGCTGATACATTTCCCTGAAATAAGGTCGTACTTCTTCCGGATTCTCCACCTCCGGGGCAATATTCATTAATCCTTTAATTTTTACCCAAGGTAAACTTCCTGCAACCTCTTTAATAAAAGGAAGGGTTTCTTCTTTACTTAAGCCAAATTTGCTGGCTTCGCCGGCAATGTTTACTTGCACCAAACATTCCATGGTTTTTTGTAAAGATTCCATCCGTTTATTTATTTCCTGGGCTAACGAAAAACTTTCTAAAGAATGAATTAATTTTACTTTATCAGTTATGTATTTTACCTTATTTCTCTGCAAGTGCCCAATTAAATGCCATTCTACCTGAGAAGGTAGTTGAGGATATTTTTCACGCAATTCCTGTACTCTATTCTCACCCAGTAAATAATGTTTCTGGTTTATTATTTCATTTATTTCCTCAATACTTCTACCTTTGGTAACTACAATAAGCGAAACATTTCTGGGTTTTACGCGGGAATTATCTAAAGCCATATTGATTTGTTCTTTAATTTTCAGATAATTGTCTATAATGCTCATTTATTATGCACTCCTAATATAAATGTTGTCCTTCCTTAACTAAACTAGGATTTAAAATAATCTCTGTATAAGGCTCCAGGCCATTGACCAGGAATCGGTCATTATTCTCACTGATTATGTCCACTTCCTGCCAAAACACGAAACCCTTTCGCACCCAATAAACACCGATTTCTCCGTTTTCTCTTTCAACTAAAGCTTTCTTGGGAATTAAAATACCATTTCCTTTTTCTAATATAATTTCCACAGGTTCTATTCTCACATTAAACAAACTATACCAAGTTTCAGGAACATTAACTAAAACTTGTGCCGTATTGCCTATCCCTTTTAAATCAATAATAGGTGCACTAAGTCTTTTATCCAATCTAGTGAATACCAATTCGAGCAATTGTCCTTTTTTTATGGGTTCAGTAAATAAATTCAGAGGAAATTCTAAATAAAGCTGTACATTGGCTAAATTATTAATTATTTTACAATATCTACTTCCTTTTTCTACCATATCCCTTTGGGTATTGTCAATAGCTTTGACTTTTATGCTCTGAATTTTTTCACTATCTAAATTCGCAAATTCTCTAGGATTAAATAATTCTTCCCCACCGTCGATAATACAAGAAAGAACTCCGGAAACAGGTGCTTGGACTACCATCGGTCTTCCTGCTTGAAGAGATGTTCCTCCGGAAGTATGTATCTCCAAAATAGGCATGTCCTTGTGCACTTTTTGTCCGGGTTCAACAAGCAAATTAACCCGACCAGTTGCCGGAGCAGTAATTACTATTTCATCACGTAAGACGTAAGCTTCTGTCGCAAACTTTTTTTCAATAACCCCCTGTTCAACTAATTCCGTTTGCACCATTAAATTTAACACAAAATTATAAATACTGTTTCCTAAAAACCAAAATATAACCAGAAAAAAAATTAAGCGATAGTATTTTATTTTTTTCTTTTTTTTCTGAACAACCATTTCTTACACACCTTGGTTAAACTAGGTTGCTATTTAACTTTTTTTCGACAACATTTAAGAGAAATCCTGCTGTTGGCAGGATATGTAGATATTTTTTCTGTTTCTATATAAAAAAGCAAGCCAAAAATAGCCTGCTTTAAAACAATTTAAAGGGAACAATCACCCGTTCTTCATAAATACACTCTGGACAGGAGAACAAATGAATGCAACTATTGATTGATTCCTGCAGGATGGGTATGTCATCCTGTTCTTCATAAGGACTGTAAGGTGTATATAAGTCTTCTATCCTTCCCATATCCTTCATGTTCTGCTGACAGTAAGGGCATATTTCATCAATACTCATTAACCCATTACAAATAGGACAACCGTACTCCATATAATTTGCACTCTCCTTCTTGTATTAAGGTTGAGGTTTAGGTTGAAGCTTAAACTTAGTATAGGCTAAAGCTTATTAGGTAAATTTTATTGGACAATTGTTATGCTGAATATTGTGATGCAAAATTAAGATTTCCAGTGAAACATATTTTATTCAACCTAATCGACAAGCATAATCAAAGCGGCTATGCGTCCTGTTTTACCCTCACTATATCGATAAGAAAAAAGCAGTTCCGGATTACAATAGGTACAAATTTCGGCTACCGTTATCTTCACGTCGGATATTCCCGCCTCCAGCAACTGTAACCTATTGGCTTCCCATAGATTTAATTGAGCTTTCCCATTACTTTTAACTTTCATAAATTGAGCCCAGTTAGAAAATTGTTTCTGAAATTGCTCAATTACAGGTTTGTCTACCTCGTAGTGACAGGGGCCTATTGAAGGACCGATGGCAGCCAAAATATTTTTCGGTTGGCAACCATACACTTCTTTCATTTTAGCCACAGTTTTTTGACCAATCCTTAAAACTGTGCCTTTCCACCCTGCATGAGCAATACCGATGACCTTTTTTACAGGGTCAAGAAACATTAACGGAACACAGTCGGCGAAAAAAGCAATTAAACCGATACCTGGTTTATTTGTTATTAAAGCATCTGTTTCAGGAATGGCACTATCCTGATCTAAGGCACCTTTACCTATATCCAGAAAATCTACGTTTTGAATGTTATCCTTATGAACCTGCTTTCCTGCCACCAGTTTTTCCGGGCTAAAGCCCAAAGCTTGACAAAACCGGTATCGATTGGCCAGTACAGCATGATAATCATCACCGGTATGAAAACCTAAATTTAAGCTGTCAAAGGGTTCAGAGCTGACACCACCATAACGAGTACTGAAACCGTGGATAACTGAACCCTTTTCCTCAAAAGCCGGGATTATATAGTACCGAACACCCATTTTCTCTTCCAATTGAAAACCTTTATTAGCCATAAAATCCCCCCAACCGCTTATTTACTAATCTTACTTAATTAATTTTACTTACTTCATCAACATATTTCAAAGCCAGAATAACTAATAAATTATTTCGTTATTACTAATAATATTAGTAACTTAGATAAGGTGGTGAAATATTGTTTAAACTAGAAAGAAAAAAAGAGTTTTTACAGGGTTCCATTGCCGGCATAATTGCTGCAATTATCAAATATATCTTCAATGAATTAATGCAATTCCTTAAGTTAGCCAAGTATGATAATAATGCTACTGCCTTGGGTATGGTCTTAAAAACCTGGGAAAATAATATTATTTACTGGACTTTTGGCTTTATCTTGGCTCTTTTTGTGGGAGCATTTTTCGGAGTGATAATTGCTTTTATCTTTCGTTACATTTTAAATGAAAACTACTACTTGTTTAAAGGAGCAGGAATAGGGATAGGTATATTTTTAATTAACTTTGGAGTTTTCTCTAAAGTTTTTAATTATCCTCCCGATATGCAATCAAGTTTAGGAGATGTAATTTCTATGTTATTAAGCCTCATCCTTTACGGCGTAGTTACAGTTTACATGTTAAAGATACTAGGTTTTTTTCCCAGTCAGGCAAGACCCAATTTAAAACTTGTTCGTAAAATTAAATAAGGGATGCTTATCCAGAAGCTTCCTCCAGAAACATGTTGTGCTATAATAGAATTAAAAATTTAAAATTATTCTGGAGGAAGCTTAAACTATGCCCCAACCTACCGCTACCGTTAAGAAATACAGCCAAATTACCATTAGCCTTGGTTCTTTTTTTGTCCCTTTTATGCTCAGTGCTCTTAACTTGGCTTTACCTGCTATCGGTCAGGAATTTCACACCAGTGTTTATCTTTTAAGCTGGGTTACCTCCGGATATATTCTGGCAGCCGCAGCTTTTTTAGTCCCTTTTGGACGTTTTGCTGATATTAACGGTAGAAGAAAAATTTATTTATATGGTATCTCTTTATTTTCCTTTTCTGCTCTTCTGTGTAGTTTAGCCTGGTCCATGAAGGCATTAATCGCCTTTCGCATACTACAAGGCATCGGGGCAGCCATGATTTTTTCAACAGGTATGGCTATCCTTGCCTCAGTTTTTCCACCGGAAGAAAGAGGAAGAGTATTGGGTATAAACGGAGCCTGTGTTTATACCGGCCAATCTTTAGCTCCCGTGCTTGGAGGAGGACTTACCCAGTACTTTGGCTGGCGTTTTATCTTCTTCTTGATGTTTTTAGCAGGTCTTTTAATTATTTATATAATCAAAGCTAAACTGAAAACAGAATGGATAGGTGCTCCTCAGGAAAAATTTGATACTCCCGGTGCACTTCTATATACGATAGGAATAATAATTCTCATGTATGGTTTTTCTTCCCTGTCTCATTGGACGGGAGGAAAATATTTCTTAATCATGGGAATATTAGTTATGTTTCTTTTTGTAAAACAAGAGTTAAATACACCTAACCCCATCCTCCAGGTCAGTCTGTTCACGCAAAACATTACCTTTACCTTTTCTAATTTGGCTGCTTTTATAAATTATAGTACAACTTTTGCCATTGCTTTTTTACTTTCCCTTTATCTACAGGTAGGCAGAAGCTATGACGCTAAAACAGCAGGCTTTATCTTACTGGCCCAACCGGTTATTATGGCTATATTTACACCTCAAACCGGGAAACTTTCTGATAGGTTTCAACCACGGATTTTAGCTTCTTTAGGTATGGGCATTACAGCCCTGGCACTCTTCTTATTTAGCTTTTTAACTTATGATACCCCTATTTGGCTGTTAATGTGTTATCAAGTGATTGTCGGGTTAGGCTTTGCTTTTTTTGCAGCACCTAATAATAACGCAATCATGGGTTCAGTTCCCTTAAAATTTTCCGGAATTGCCTCCTCTGCCATTGGAACCATGCGTCTCACCGGTCAAACCGTAAGTATGGCCGTAGTCACTTTAGTTATAACTAGCATTGCCGGTGATATAGAGTTAGACCCTACCCATGCGGATTTATTTTTACAAAGCGCAAAAGTTTCTTTCCGTATTTTTGCTCTCACCTGTTTTGCAGGTATTTTTGCTTCCTTGGCTAGAGGAAATATAAAATATACTAATAAATTAGTGGAAAAAACAAGAGAAGTCTAATATAAAATATCACAACTGCCCTTTACTCTTTAGTTAATTTTTCTGTAAGAAGGGGGAATAATATTCTTACCAAATAAAGGGCAGGTGCTTCTTTTGAATAGAGATAAATTAATTAAAATATTGAACTGGTTTTATAGTTTAGAAGTAAATCAAGTTGATTTATACCTAGCTCAAAGCAAACAGGTTGAAGATATTTATATAAAAAAGGCATTAGAAAGGATAGCCGAAATTGAAGAACAACATGTCAAAAATATAGCTACCCAAATTAAAGAATTAGGCGGCGAACCAACATTTATTGGTAAAGTGCTGGCTCCCATAACCGGCCAAATATCCGGTAGGATTTTAGGTTGGGCTGGAATTATCAATATATTGAAAGTAAACATAATGTTAGAAAAAAAAGCCATGGAAGACTATAAAAAATTTATTTTAAAAGTTAATGACCCCCAACTTTTTGATTTGCTCTGGAGCAATCTGATTGACGAAGATTTACACACCTCCTGGTTTACCAATAAAGTTAAAGAATTAATAAAAAATGAGAACAATTAACTTCAAAAGGTTAATTGTTCTCGTTTTAGTTTAAATATAGTTCCAGGGGTTACGAGGAGTTCCGTTGACAATTACTTCAAAATGTAAATGAGAGCCGGTACTCCTTCCCGTAGAGCCTACCGCACCGATTCTTTGAGCGGTAGTCACCCGTTGACCAACTTTAACATAGATTTTTGATAAATGAGCATACCGGGTTTTTAATCCACTACCGTGGTCAATAACCACATTTAACCCGTAAGCGCCGTTCCAACCTGCTTCGACCACTTTCCCATCACTGTAGGCATAGACAGCCGTTCCGTGTTTTGCAGCAATATCTACTCCCGAATGAAAGCTTCTCCTGCCAGTAATCGGGTGAATCCGATAACCAAAATTACTGGTCACCCTTTTTCCCTGAACTACACCGTAATTTACACTACCGCCCCGTGAAACGGTAGTTTTCGTTCCAACTTTAACTACTGCCGTTACCGGCTCTTTGATTACCTTTTCCTGAACAACCTCAATTTTAGATTGAAAACCGTTAATCAATTGGATATTATAGGTAACTTCCTTTTCCCCCTCAACACCTTCTTTAATGACTTTCTTCTGACTCCTGTATAAACTGGAATCTTTTTGGTACTCAGTGTTAAAAGGTATTGTTTCGATAACGGTATTCTCTAATTCAATTACCACATCCAGTACAGGCTTAAAGGGATCAATCACCAGCTTGTCTCCCGGATAAATCCTTTCCGGGTCAATATCTGGGTTTAAGATTTCCAATTCAGCCAAAGAAATACCGTGCTTCTTAGCTAAATTCCATAAATTATCCCCTTTTTGTACTTCTATGTACGTAGCTTCTTTTTCCTTAGCATATATTTTTTCTTTGGCCTGGATGAGTGAACTGAAATCTTCCGGATAAACTTCGACTTCTATTATCTCTACTTTTTGTTTAAATTCTATGTTTTTGATTTTAGCATTTTCGTCAATACCTTCTAAATACTGATTTTTATATTCAGAGAGTATTTTTTCCAGACCCTCTTTATCAGCAACAATAAACCAGGGTTCTCCCTCAACTCTAAATTCATAGCCAATTTCTTTAGATAAGTATTTGGCTAAAACGGGAAAACTGCCTATAATCGGGATAATTATAATAATTAAAGCTATTAAGAGATTACGTTTGTTTCGCAAAAGTTACCACTCACCTTACTTTTTTCTTTTTGAAAATTTGTTTTACTCACCTCCCTTATAAAAATAGTACATATGGATAATTTTATCATAAAAGACTTCTTCCGAGAATGATAATATCTTTTACATTTCTTGACTTATAATCCTTGGAAAAGCCAGTATAAAAAAGAGTGGTTTTTAACAAAATAATGATGAAAAACTTAAGAAAGGGATGAAAAAATGAGCCAACACATCCATTGTATCGTTAATGACTGTGAATACTGGAAACAAGGTAACATGTGTGCTGCTAATGAAATCTTAGTTGCTACAGATAAATTCGGTGCTTCTCAACCGGACAAAGTAGATGCCACCATGGCCAAACAATTAACACCGCAAAATGCTGGAACCTGTATGGAAACTTGCTGTAAGACTTATGTGCCTAAAGGTTCCAATAAACACACAGTTGATGGTGTTAATAAATTATTCTAAACTTTTTACTAAAAAGAGTGGGTTAACCCACTCTTTTTTCACGTTGTTTTATGGTAATTTCTTCTGTTAAACTTTTACTCAATAACTTCCTAATAAAATGATAATTATCCACTAATGTAACATGGACTAATTGAGCCGGGTCTTGTTTTCTTAGCTTATAAACATGTTGAATGGAAAACCCTATTAATCCGGCAATAAGTACAGTACCTATTCCTGCTAAGCCTCCCATTAAATAACCGGCAATTAAAGCACAGGTTTCAATAATTCCCCTGATTAACCAAACAGGCTTTTTTGTTTTCTTAATTAAAGCCAGCATTAAACTGTCCCGGGGTCCGGAGCCTAGTTCTGCCCTCATATAAAAATATGTAGCCCAGCCAAATAAATAGATAC
>CZCB01001117.1_pt1 | contig 27805 bp, 26 predicted proteins | sample 591991 | NCBI WGS metagenome assembly CZCB01 (sample SAMEA3556809, study PRJEB10932) | anaerobic digester metagenome
GCTTTCAAGCTCCCTGATGGCTGAAAGCTCGGCCGGCTGGGAACCCGAGGTCATCACGTTTGCCCCGGCTGCAGCCGCTGCCAGCCTGATCGTACTTTCAAAATCCAGGCCGTTATCCATGGAGTATGCCAGCGCGGCGACCATGGAATCCCCGGCTCCGACAGTACTCTGCACTTCGACCTCAGGGGCGTGTACCAGCACCGTCCTTAGCCCGTCAGCAAAAAGCGCCCCTTTTGCACCCATGGAAACGACGACCATCCCGATCCCATGATCCCTGACAAGCACTCCCGCATATTCTGCGGCCTGTCCGGCGTCCTTCACATCGGTCCCGAAAAGCCTTCCCAGCTCATATATGTTCGGCTTTACGAGGTATGGCCCCGCCCCGATCCCCTTCTTCAGCAGTTCACCGTCCGCGTCGAGTATCGCTTTAGCACCTTTCTGCTTCACGGCACCGATCCACCTGTAATATATACCTTTATCCACGTTTTCAGGCACGCTTCCGGAAAAAACTACGATCGAGCCTCTGCCTACCCGGTCCAGCAGCTTTCTTTCCATCATTTCCAGGTCATGCCCGGAAACCTCCGGGCCGGGTTCGTTTATATCGGTATTCGTCCTGTTCCTTGCATCGATGACTTTCAGATTGGTCCTGGTTTCGCCGCTGATGAACACGAAATCATTTTCGATGCCCATGTCATCAAGATATTTTTTGATATACCTGCCGGCAAAACCGCCCAGGATGCCCATCGCCATACTGCGGCCGCCAAGGCTCCTGATGACCTTGGATACGTTTATCCCTTTGCCGCCGGCATCCACCCTCATGGAAGACACCCTGTTGACTGCGTCGACTCTAAAATCATTTATGACGACCGTCTTGTCGACAGCCGGATTGAGCGTGATCGTATATATCATATTTTTTCTCCGTACCAGGCATTTGACTTAATTGTAGAATTGAACGGGCAGCATGTCAATCGGTCATTGGTCGGGGACAGTCCTGCAAAAACGTTTTGGGGGAACGATCCTGTGAAAAAAGAAAAGGATAGGTGCTGTGTCGTGATTCCTGCCGATGCAGGCCTTCCCGGATCACAGCTTCTCGATGAACCGGCCGTTGACCTTGCGGATTTCAACGCCGGCCTCCTCCAGCATCTTCCTGACCTTTTCCTGTTCCACGTGGCGCTTTGTCTTGATGCCGTTTGCCTTGACGAGTTCTTCCATGGTCATCACGAAATAGCGGATAGCCTTGTACTGCGGCATCGTTTTATTTATTTCCTTTATCGCCGCGTCGAACCTTGCCGCCAGTTCGCTTTCCGACAGCAGGTTGCCTTCTCTGTCGACAACATTTTCAGCATCCACCACCAGCTTCGCGCATATCTGCACGTCCCCGTCGGGAGCCATATTGCCCCATACGAACGAGTCTTTGACGCCCGGAATGTTGTTGAGCTGGACTTCATATTCCTCGGGGAACGCCTTCTTCCCGCTTGTCAGCACGATCATGGATTTCGCGCGTCCGGTTATCCTGATGAAGCCTTCATCATCGATATATCCCACATCGCCGGTCCTGAGCCAGCCGTCTTCCGTGAAAGCTTCCGCCGTGGCCTCGGGGTCTTCGTAATATCCAAGCATCACGTTGCCGCCCCGGACTATGATCTCTCCTATCCCGTTCTCATCAGGCGATTCGATCGCGACCTCGACGCCTCCCAGCGGATGACCGATGGTGCCCGGCACATTTACGAAGTCATTGTTCGTCGCAACAACAGGGGACGCCTCCGTCAGCCCATACCCCTGCAGCAGCCGGAACCCGATCCGGTCGAATCCTACCACGACTTCTTTGTCCAGCGGAGCAGCGCCCGATACAGCGAGCCTGAGATTCGGCCCGATCTTCTCGAACACGCTCCTGAACAGTTTTCTTCTGGCGTCGATACCGACTGCTCTTAGCAGGTCCGATATCCCGATGAGTATTCTGAACAGTTTTTCCTTGCCCGATTTCCTTATCCCATCCTGCAGTTTCCTGTACATGGCTTCAAAAATCGCCGGTACCGCCACGAGGACCGTGACGTTGTATTCCTTCAGGTTCTGTGCGATATGTTTTATGCCGTCGCCGTAAACGACGCATGCGCCGCTGTGCAGCATCACCAGGAGTCCCACTGTATTTTCGAAAGTATGGTGCAGCGGCAGCAGTGACAGGTGGGTATCCCTTTCGTTGATATCTATTATCGTGGTAACAGATGAAACATTGGCAGCCAGGTTGGCATGTGACAGCATAACGCCCTTTGACGTACTGGTCGTGCCGGAAGTGAACAGCAGCACCGACATCTTTTCCCTGTCTATCGGCGCATCCGTAAACGACCTGTCGCCGGACTCAAGTAACTTCCGGCCTTTTTCGACCAGGTCCGGCATGGCCAGGAACCTGGTATCATCCTGTCCTGCTGCATCAGGGTCCAGCTTTTCCATACAGATGAAAAACCGGATGGCGTCGTTGCTCTTCGAGATTTCCACCATCGTATCGTGGTAAGCCGGGCTGTAGAAAATCGCCTCTACTTTCCCCCTGGCCGTCAGGTTCTCTATCTCGTTTTTCGGAAGGTGCCTGTCGAGCGGCACTGCCACACCGGTGCCGTTAACGATGGCAAAATAGCACACGCCCCATTCATAACGGTTTTCACCGATAACAGATATCCTCATGTCCTTCATGCCCAGCGACATCATCGCAGTTCCGAGACTGTCCACATCATCCCTGAGGTCATTGAACGTTCTGAAAGTGATCCTGCCTGCTTTATCCCTGAACCTGAAAGCAGGCTTGTCACCGTATCTTTCCGCGCTGTTCCTGACCAGTTCCCGAAGATCGCCCACGATTCTCGGCTCATAGTATCCAATACCTTCTACGACTCTTCTTCCGTTTTTGATACTGATCTTTACACCTTTCTTCATACCAGCTTCTCCTTCATCTAAATTAAATGGATGAAGCACAGAACATGAGCTGTGGGATCCAGGATGTTATCACTTCATCATATAACTTAATATTATTATCAGGTAATAATTATTATAACTGAAATCATTCAAGTGTGCAATACTTATGCTGCAAAATATTGCGCTGACCCCGCGATAATACTATCCTGCATCTTTTCAGCGAAAATAACGCCGGTTTAAAATGGAGTGGCTGCGTTTCCAGTGGAGCAGCAGGAATGACCTTTATAGCGCCTGTTCATAGAGAAGAAAGAACCTTTATAACGCCCGTTCATAGAAAGGAGATATGTTCAAAATTGCAAGTAATGCATGCGGATGTGAAAATTTTCATTTACCATAATGCACTCTTGACAGTATTATGTAACTTGATATTGAAGATGTTCAATAAATTTAGCAGGAAATACGCACATTAGCTGCAAATTTGCACACCGGGGTTGAGTTATCATAAGCATAAGCTGCAAATCTGCACGCCAAAACAGGGTTATCAAAAACATCAGCTACGATTCTGAACACCAGGGCAGCGTTATCATAAAAATCGTTACTGGCGGCTTGCCTGGCTTCTCTGCGCCCTGCCCGGCCTGCGCACTGCGAGGACTACCAGTACCGAGCCCGCCATGCAAAGCGCCAGCAGGTACATCGGAAGCATAAACCCATGGTTCTCCGCAAGAAACCCGACTGCCAGTGGAGTTATCATGGCGGCGAGATTGAATGCCAGGACCGTTATCGCCGACGCAGATGCGGTCCTCTCCGGGAACTCACTGCAGCTTATCATGACAAGGGCAACGGTGTTAGCGCCCTGCAAAAAGCCGCCTGCAAATACAAGGAAAACGATCAGCGGCACCATGGACGGACCGGCTGCAAAAGCTGCCGCCATGCAAACCGCCGACAGGATGCCTGCAGCGGCATAAAACCTTTCGATCGGAATACGCCTGAAAAAGAAGGGAGAAGCAAACCTCATCAAAAGCGCGCCAAGGAAAAATACGGTGGACATGAGCCCGGACAATTGCTGCTCCATGCCTTTCTCCTGCTGGAAAAAGACAGGCATCCAGACAGACAGCCCGTACATGAAGCTGAAGTAAAGCAGGCAGGCACACAGTATCAGCCAGCCATTCAGGTTCCTGAAAACTTCTGCCGGGTTTCCCGCAGTTCCGGCACGCCTCCTGGCCATGTCCGCGTACGGCGTGGAGGGCATGATCCTGCGCCCCACGACAAGGTAAGCAGCACCGACCACGGCCGACATGATTCCTGACAGCAGGAAGGGCACCGAAAAAGATCCCGGCCTTGCAGCATCGACCGTCAGCGCTACAAAAACAGGCGCGGCCATGGCACCCGTCGAGTAAAAAGCATGGGCAACGGGCAGTATCGTGTCTTTGTGTTCAGGGTATACTTCGGTTATCGCACCGTTCATCATCACATCGATGCCGGTGTATCCGATACCTGAAGCGAGCACGAACAGCAAAAGCAGCATGTATCCGCCGTTGTGAGGGAGGAATACGGGGAGGACACCTGTCAGGATACTGCCCGCTGCCAATAAAGCAAGACACGCAGATATGACATATATCTTGTTGTACCTCTCACCAAAAAGAGAAAGCCACACGGCTGTCAGCAATCCACCGACGGATTGGACCGTGATGATGAAACCGTGTCTGCTTTCGGTGATATTGAAATATTGCATGATCAGCGAAGCGTTCGGTCCGAATGAATTGACATAAATGGCATAAACGACGAACGCTCCGCAGCAAAGGCACGCAAAAAACAAATACATCGAATCGAGCTTTTTCTTCATTTCCCTGGTTCCTTTTATCTTTTTTCCTGTATTTCTTTTATACCTTCCACCTGGAATTTCTCGTTTATCTTTGCTTCCTGTACTGCTCTCTTATCCTCAGCAGGGGGACTCTTATCCCCTTCAGCCGGATGCATCATGACTGCAGCAGTTACCTGGCCAGCCTTCCTGTCTGCAGTTCCGGTTTCGCTACTTCCTGTCCCGGCAATTACCATCCTGTCAGTTCCCTGTTTTGAATGTGCCTACTATATCCTTCAGTTCGGCTGTTATAGTATCAAGATCTTCGATCATCATGTTCCCGATGATCGTGGTCTCCGCCATCTCGTCCAGCTTCTTGATAGACTCGCTGAGTGCCAGTTGTCCCATGATCCCGATCGCTGCCATGATAACTGATATGATCAGCAGCGCTGCTGCTAATTTTGCCCTGATACTCAAACCTTTTTTGCCAACTGACATACCCGGTGTCACAGATACTTCCCTCATATACCGAAATACCTCTCATAAACAGTTTTCTGAACATCAGCGTTTTATGTCGCTACTGACAATGTTTTCTGTGTTATATAAAAATTGCCATAAACTTAAGAACAACTGAAGGTGCATCCGGGATGCACCTTCAGTTTGCTTCTGTCGCACAGCTTTGTTTACTCTATTTCACTTACGGCGACCCTGCGCCCCTCATCGCTGGATTTACGCATGGCTTCAAGTATGCGTATGATCTGTGCGCCATCATGGAAATCGGGCTTGACCGTGCCTTTGCCTGCTACCGCATTCAGGAAATCATTGAACGCGTTGACAAAGGTGTGCTCGTAGCCGATTATATGTCCGGGCGGCCACCACGCCGAAACGTACGGATGGTCGCTCTCCGTGACCATGATGGTGCGGAAGCCCTGCTCTTTGCTGTCATGGGTGAAATCCAGGTACTGGAGCTCGTTCATGCGCTCCAGGTTGAAAATGATAGCGCCTTTGCTGCCGTAAACTTCGAAATAGTTGTAGTTCTTCCTTCCGACCGCGAATCTCGAGGATTCGATGCTGCCAAGCGCGCCGTTGGCAAACTCGACCACTGCGAACGATGCATCGTCCACTTCGACATCCCCGAATTCGGTCGCACTTGCACCTGTGCCGGCGGTAAATGCCGTTGCGCCGACACCCGGCAGAGGACGCTTTTTGATGAACGTTTTGTTCACTGCGGTCACTGCCTCAGGTTCCCCTATCAGGTACCTTGCCAGGTCGACCGCGTGTGACGACAGGTCAAACAGCGGACCGCCGCCTGCCTTATCCTTCTGAAGCTGCCATGACAGCGGGAAATTCGGATCGGTGATCCAGTCCTGCAGGTAGGCCCCACGCCAGTGGTAGATCGTGCCGAGCCTGCCTTCCTCGATCATCTGCTTTGCATAAGCAACGGCAGGCGCCCTGCGGTAGTTGTGGTTCAGGTAATGTACGACACCAGCCTTCTCAACTGCATCTACAACTTCCAGGGCATCTGCATACGTCAGTGTGAACGGCTTCTCGCACACTATATGCTTTCCTGCCTTTGCAGCAGCGATCGCCATTTCCTTATGTTCAAAGGTGGGAGTCCCGATATCGACCACGTCGATATCATCGCGCTCCATAATGGTGCGCCAGTCGTAGGTGACCTCTTCGTAGCCCCATCTTTTCGCAAAATCCTCAAGCGGAGTCTTGTTGCCCGCGATAACTTTCAGCACGGGCTCGAATTCCGTGTCGAAAAACTCACTCACCCTGCGCCATGCATTGCTATGCGCCTTCCCCATGAAGCCGCCGCCTATCATGGCTATGTTTATCTTCTTCTTTCCCATGGATAGCCTCCTTTCACTTCCAGGATGTCCGGGCTTCCTGCAGGCTCCGTCTTCCTGCGTTGTTCTTGCCGCAGTGCGGATCCTGCCAGGAATGTCCCTTCATGCTGCCTTGATTATCCCTTCATGCTGCCCGGATCATTTAAAATTTGCAGCGATCTTCTTCAGGTTCTTCACACTGATGGCTACAGCCTCTTCCTCCATACCCAGCCACTCGGGTGCCGGCGCGTCGATCTCAACGGCGAGGAATCCCTTGTAGTTCGCCTTGTGGAGCAGTTCAGCCAGTTTCATGTTGTCGACCATGCCGAATCCCACAGGTACGCCGCAGAAGAAGTACCAGTCAGTGGGTTTTGCTGTCGGATGCATCTTCAGGTCCTTGATGTGGGTCGAGAACGTGTAAGGTGCAAGCTTTTCCATCCCTGCCACCGGATCGTCCAGCAGGCGGAGGAAATTGCCGGTGTCGAAGTTGATGCCGAAATTGGGGGAATCTACTCTCTCGATGATTTCAAGCATCTCATCGGACGTATAGTCGATGTGGTTTTCGGCAGCCAGCTTCACACCATGTTCTTCTGCGATTTTGACCGCTTCCTTGTACATGGGTACGAGCCTTTCGATGTGTTCGCGGTGATTTTCATGGCGCCAGTCGAATGCAGACCCGGTGATGCGCATTACGTCGGTGCCGAGAAGGCGCGTCTTGGGTATCAGCGACTTCATTTCTTCAAATGCATCCGGGTTCAACCCGCGTTCCAGTCCGTTCGGATGTCCCCATGCAAACACCGTGTCGAAGCCGTATTCCTTCAGCTTGGCGCCGAGTTCTTTAAGGTAGCCGTCGTCAAGGCTGGGGAGGAAACAGGTCTCAAGTGATACGCCATCTACGTCGAGCTTCTTCGCGAATTCCAGGAAGTCATCTACGGTCCAGAGCCTTTCAGGCTTTTCCTGGAAATCGTACACTTCCCCGAAATACCTGTGGAAACAATAACTGTCGATTCCTACCTTCATATCTAACCCTCCTGTTGTTTTGTTTTTTATGATTTCCAATTTGCCATCCGACATGCAGCCGGCTGTAAATTTGGCTGCCGTTCGGATCATCGTCCTGTTTATGTACGAAATGCAAACAGATACCCGCCGCCAGTACCGGCGGTGGATACCTGTTGCCTTGCATTATCAGAGTTCCCTGTCCTTCCTCTGGAGGAGCACAGCAGCGATAATGATGACGCCCTTGAATGCATTTATGAGGTACACGTTCACGCCGAGCAACGTGATCATGTTGTTGATTATGCCCAGGATCAGCATACCCCAGAGCGCGCCTGATATCCTGCCCTTGCCGCCTTCCATCGAGATCCCGCCTATGACTGTCATCGCTATGGCGTTCAGTTCATAAGCGTTTCCTGACGACGTCGAGTTGATGGAGCCCATACGCGAGCTTTCGACGATCGCGGCTACCGAGATCGCCAGTCCCAGGAGCGTATATGCCAGGACTTTGACCCTGTCAGTGTTTATACCGGAAAGGCGAGTGGCCTTTTCGTTGGACCCCACTGCGTAAATGTGCCGTCCGATTTTCGTGTATTTCGATATGAACCAGAACAGCACGAACATCACTGCGTAATAGACGACAGGCATCGGTATCTTGCCGAACAGCATGTAGTTCGATATCTGGATGTAGAACGGCGCCTTCGTCTTGTCAAGGTAAAAACCACCGCCCTGCATGTAGAACATGCACAGTGAACGGTAGATATACATCATACCCAGCGTCACGATAAATGAAGGAACACGTCCTTTCGTGACTATGATGCCTGTGATCGTGGACATGGCACAGCCTGCCAGGATCCCAAGGATAAGTCCCAGCACCACGTTGCCGGTATTGTTGACGAACGAGACCGTGATGGCTGCAACCGCCACCATCTGTGCACCGACAGACAGGTCGATATTGCCGGATATGATCACGAACGACATTCCCAGTGCTATGATGCCTATGACCGCGTGGTTGCGAAGGATGTTCATGAAGTTCTGGAACGACAGGAACTGAGATCCTTCAGCGATCGTACCGGCAATGATCATCGCGATTACTACCAGGACAATGCTGTTGTTGCTCACAACCTTTTTCAGAGAATCGAGTCTCTGCTTGGAAACTGTGTTTTGCATCTTCCCCTACTCCCCAAATCTTTGATTTAGCTGTCTGTTTCAGACTGTTAGTTCAAGCTGCCTCCCGTCGACAGTATCATGATGTTCTCTTCTGTCAACTGGTCGCGGCTCAGCTCTCCCCGCAGTTCCCCGTGGTACATTACGAGGCAGCGGTCACACAGCCTGATTATTTCCTGTGCCTCTCCTGAAGTTACGATAATGCCGATCTTCTGCCTGGCAAGCTTCATTATCTCGGTGTAAATCTCGTTTTTCGCGCCCACGTCCACGCCCTGCGTCGGGTTGGACATGATCATGACGTCCGGTTTTGCATTGAGCCACTTCGAAAGGACGCACTTCTGCTGGTTTCCGCCTGACAGGCTCGTTATTTTGCAAAACAGGCTGTCAGTTTTGATCCTGAGTTTTTCAACAAACTCTCCGGCAATAGTCCTTTCTTTTTTGCGGCAGAGACGTATACCGCGGCGGCATTTTTCCAATACCGTTATATTTATGTTGTCCTGGACTGACAGATCCTTGATGATCGCGTTTTCCTTACGGTTGGGCGGCAAAAAACCTATCCCGAGCTTTTTGGCATGGGACGGATGGCGGACCGTCAATGGTTTTCCGTCCTTGAGCACCGTTCCCGTGTGGCGCAGGTCGCCGAACAGCGCACGGACCATTTCATCCTTTCCGTCGCCAAGAAGCCCTGTGATCCCGAGGATCTCTCCTTCCCTCAGTGTGAAACTGACCCCTTTTACCCGGTTGCCCACCGTGAGGTCCCTGACTTCCAGCAAAACCCTTCCGATTTCGCGTTCCTCGTAGACCTGCTGGTTGAGCACATCTTTGCCGACCATCATCCTCGCCAGGTCGGCCTGATTTATCTTGGTACCGTCCGGCTGGGTTATGCTGCCGGAAGCTACATTCTCCCCGTTCCGCAGGACGGTATAGCTGTCACAGAAATCAACGACTTCCCCGAGCTTGTGCGAAATGAATATGACCGTTACATCATGATCCCTGGTAAGGCCGCGGATAATGTTGAAAACATTGTCTATCTCTTTCTGCGTAAGTGATGTCGTCGGCTCGTCCATTATTATCAGCCTTGCATCCATCAGCAATGCTTTTGCTATTTCAACTATCTGTTTGTACGATGTTTCCAGGTCCCGCATCATTGCCCTGGGATCGATGGAAACATTCATTTTACTGAATATTTTCGCCGTTTCCTCGCACATCTTCTTCGCGTCGAGCATCCCGTTCTTCCTGTGCAGTTCGCGTCCAAGGAACAGGTTCTCGTAGACCCTGAGGTCGTTGACAACGTTCAGTTCCTGGTGGATGAAAGCGATGCCCAGTGCCTGGGAGTCGGCTGGTGAGCTGATCCTCGCAGGTTCCCCGAACAGGTATATCTCTCCTGAATCTTTGGGGACAACTCCTCCGAGAATATTCATCAGCGTCGTCTTGCCCGCCCCGTTTTCGCCAAGCAGCGCGTGGATCTCGCCCTGCCGGACGTTGAGACTGACACCTTTCAGAACCGTAACCCCGCTGTACGATTTAACGATGTCCTTCATCTGCAATGAGAATTTTTCCATGCCGGTCTCCTCACTTATAACACTTCTGCCGTCACGTTGACACTACTGTGCTTACGTTGCTGTCCTCAAGTTTCCACCAAATCACAGCACAGCTGTGATCCTGCCGGTAAAAGCTTCTGTCTGCCGGCGATCCTGCTGTTTGCCGGCCCCTGCTGTCAAAACCAGTTGTTGACACTTACATCAGCATGCTTATACAGGAGACGGCTGCGCGCCGTCTCCCATATAATTTGTGGTTTGCATGCATTTTTCATGCGGGCGGGATCCTGTTAACGGATCCCTTCGCCCGGACCACCTTGTCCATTAGTACGGAGCGTCAGGTGTTATGCCATTTTCATCGAGCCATGCCTGGTAATTTGTGCGGTCAAGGTTCTTCGGAGGAATGATGACTTTCTTCTCATAGGTCTTACCTTCCTGGAGTCCTGCTGCCATCTCGACAGCCGTGATCATCATGTAAGGATCGTAGGTCTGTGATGAGATCCACATCTCAGGATACTGGTCCATTACCTTGAAGTAAGCCTGTGATCCGCCGCCGCCGGTGATGACCTTGATCTCGCCCATACGACCGGCTTCGTTGATAGCCTGGATAAGGCCGATGGAAAGCTCGTCGTCGGTAGAGTAGATCCCGTCGATACCGCTCGGATATGCGGTCAGTATATCCGTCATGATGCGCAGTCCGGTCTCAGGAGCACCATTCTCAGCGCCGTACTCCTGGAGGATCTCGATTTCAGGATACTTTTCCTTGATAGTATCCCTGAAGCCGTTGACGCGCTGGTTGAAGATCTCTCCATATGCAGGGATGTTGGCTATAACGACTTTGCCTTTGCCGCCAAGTTTCTCTGCAATGTATTCGGCACCAAGGACTCCCATCGCATAGTTGTCTCCTGCTACATAGTAGTCAGGTTCAGTCGCGCCGAGAGTACGGTCGAAGTTGATCAGCGTGATGCCTGCGTCCTTGATCTTCTGTGCTGCCGTGCCGAGGGTGTCGTTGTGCGGCATCAGGACGATGATTTCGCAGCCAAGCTGAATCAGTTCGTCGATGTGGTTTGCCTGGGTGTTTTCATCTGCCGAAACCAGGAGCTTATAGTTGAGTCCCAGTCTCTTCGCGGTCTGGTCGGCTGCCCACTGTACAGCTGCAACCCAGCCAGTCGGAGCTTCAGGAACCGATATACCTACCAGGCCTTTTTCGCCGGTCGACGGTTTATCGCCGCTGTTGTCCGACGGGCTGTCCGACGGCGTATTGCCCGGAGTGTCAGCGGGCTGCTGCTTCTGTCCGCATGCTGCAAACGATACTGCCAGTACTACACACAGTAAGATTGCTAATAGTTTCCTCACTTTTCTTCCTCCTTGTTTGCGTTGTTGTTTATGTCACAAACGGCATATGCCGTATGTGCCGCCAAAAATCATCCGAAAACGGAACGCAGGAATCGCAGGCCGTTCCCTGCAAGGGTGTCCGGGCTATCCGCCAGCGGACGCCATAGTGATACAGCCCTTGCGATCTCTTTTATCCTGGGTGTGAAAGACTCAATAACGACAGGGCCGTCGTAATCCGCATCTTTTAAAGCTTCGCGGATCTCTTCCCAGTTGAAATGGTCTTCCCCCGGCGTACCGCGGTCGTTGGCACAGGCATGGAAATCGAATATCCTGCCCTTAGCGGAACGGATAGCGTCGGGGATCGATTTTTCTTCGATGTTCATATGGAACGTGTCGAGAAGGAATCCTACATTCTCATACCCGATTTTATCGAGGAAATGCAGGCCCTGTTCGACAGTGTTTATAAAATCGGTTTCGAAACGGTTCAGCGGTTCGATGGCCAGTTTTACGCCCCTGTTTGCGGCATACTCGGCAAGACGCTTCATGTTTTCGACAGCATGATCCATCTGGCGCTGTCTTTCTTCCCTGTCGGCAAGCCGAGTCCTTCCCACGGCCGCATACATCGGGCCCGCCACGTATGGCGAGCCCACTGCGGCCGCCATTTCGATCAGGCGTTTTCCATAGGCCATACCGTTTTCACGATACTCAGGCACATCGCTGCTGATGTCCCTGGTCTCGCCATATGCTCCGCAGACATGCACCCTTATGCCTGTCCGCTGTGCTTCGGCGGCCACTTTCTCGTCATCTATCAGCTCAGGCCTTTCCACAGCGATCTCATATATGTCGAACCCCAGTTCCTTTGCATGCTGCAGTTGTTCCAAATCTTCTGTTGTAAACGGTGATACCCAGATATACGAGCTTGCTCCAATCATCATAACATTTGCTCCATTGTTTGCCTTGTTTGTTTTTTCGTTCATTGCTGCTGTGAATCGCTGATGTCGTGCCTATGGAAATTCAATACGTTTTTGTTAGCCGGTAAATTTACAACTTGTTATAATCATTTTACATAAAATAATATATCAGTAGATTCGATTTATGTCAATAATAAACGATAAATTTCATTAAAATTCGATAATTATTATGAAATGTTCCAGTCCAAAAGAAAGGAAACGCTAACAAATAATAAGTGTCGATCTGGTAAGTGACAATCAAAGCAGCAAATCAGCAAAAACAAATCTAATAAAAAATACCCCGAACGGCAACATTGGGAAATGATCGGCCAAAGCGCCGTATCGGGGTAAATCTGCACTTAGTTTGTCGGCCAGGTATCCGGATACCGCTTAGTCAGGCAGGCGTTTACAGTTCGGTCACGCTGAAGCCGAAGACTTTTGCAAGCTGCCTCAGTTGCGGCCTGACATCGCCGACTATTATGAGCGAATGGTGCGAGCAAAGTTCGTCCATGACCCTGTGCCCGTCCTTATAACGGATCAGTGCGCCGTTCCTGCAGTCGGAACCCGGGTACTGCACGTAATCCTCTATCTCCGCCTCGATGACGCTCAGCTTCTTAAAGCCAGGATAAATCTTTGCCAGCGTCACTTTCCCCTTCGGGAAACGGCAGTCAACCATGACCGCATCATCATTGACTATCTCGAGGACCTTCGGGCGCAGCGTCCACTCGGTGCAGAAGCACCTGGGCGCAAGGCCGAAGTAGCCGCAGTGCACGCCAAGGGCGTGGTTGTCGGGATCATCGATGTCCGGGAACTTGTCGATTTTTTCATGTGCAAGGGCCGCCATGCCCACAAGGAACGGATACAGGTTCGTCATCATTATGGGCTTTTCGATGGAGCGGTAGATTATATACGTCGAAAGCAGCGTCAGCGTGTCTCCCTCGCACGCCCAGATGATATTGTCCCGTTCAAAGAGCATGTTCCATGCAAGGCACGGCGTCGTGTCGCAGTTGAACGACTCGTTCAGGCAGTTGGCGCCGACTCCCGCGACATCTCCGATCTCGTCGATGACTTCCTTTATGGCTATATATATCTTCACGGCGCGCAGGAATGCCGTCCGGCTTACGCCTTCCTGCCTGATGTCCCAGTCGGCGCTCACCTTCAGCGCCTCTTCGTCAGAGATCTGTTTCGCACGGTCGCCGACTGCCTTCCAGCTCCGGTATATCAGTTTGCAGCCGAACACTTCCTCCATCGTTTCGGTGCTTTCCTTCTCCCACCAGTAGAAACGCTTGAATATGTTGGCCTGCATCCCTTCGCCTGGCGAATCCTGGAACATGAGGAACTTAGCTCCCTGCTTAAGGCTCCGCTTAACGGCGATGGCCCTCAGGATCGTTTTTGCCATTTCGATGCTGTAGGGTGAAAATACCGTGCAGCCCAGGTCGCGCAGATAAGTGACTATCTCCCAGTCCCACATCTCCACGGTGCCGAACCGTGACGTAAGCACGACCATCGGCAGGTCATACGCTTTCATTTCTTCATTGTGGCGGAATGCCGCAAAAATCAGCTGCGGAAAAACAATGGCATCCGCTTCGGGCAGAGGATCTCCCACGCACACTTCGGGAAGGAACTCCGCCACATCCCCGTAATATTCACGGAGGCGCGCCATCTGATCCCTGAACTCCTGCCTTTCGCGTTCATTCGCTTCGGCGAAATACAATGGAACCAGACGTACTTTCATTTTTCATACCCCCTGGTACTTAAATTGATCGGTGTCAGAACGTTATTACATGCTTTATGCCTTTCGCAGCCCGCGCGTTCTCAAAAGCGGTCATGATATCCTTCAGTTCATAGCGGTGGGTTATCATCGCCCTGACATTTAAAAGCCCCTGCGCCACAAACTCGAGAGTTTTCCTGAACTGCGCGATGCTGGACCTGGTCGATCCCGTCAGGTACAGTTCCCTGTAATGCACGAGATTGGTGTCGAGGGGGACAGGCTGCTTGTCTGCCGGGATGCCCCCGAAGAAATTGACCCTTCCGCCGTAATTCATCAGCGGCAGCATCGCCGACTGTACCTGTGGCACCGGGCACGCGGTAATGGCTATGTCGAGGCCGCGCCCGCGCGTCCATTCTTTCACGAAGCCGGCCAGGTCATCCCCGCTGTATGTCTCTATATATGGCAGTATCTCTTTGCAAAGGTCCAGCCTTTCCTGGGACAGGTCGTTCATCATCACCGATGCTCCCGCCATATGGAGCAGCATCGCATGGCTGACGCCGATCGGTCCTGCTCCCACCACCAGCGCATACTCGCCCGGCTTGACGAAGCACTTCGTAAAGCCGTTGTACGCACAGGAAAGAGGTTCTGTGACCGCCGCTTCCTCGGGTGTCACTCCGTCAGGCATCAGCATCAGGTTGCCGCGGACCACCGCATCCGCCGGTATCCTGACGTATTCTGCAAAAGCGCCGTCCATGTTGATCCCGAACGCGCGATAATCGTCACAAAGGTGGAAATCGCCCGATACGCAGCGGTCGCATATGCCGCAGCCGATGTTGGGCTGCACTGCTACCTTCATACCTTCCCTGTAAAACGGCACATTTTTGCCGACCCTGACGATCGTGCCGGCAAATTCATGCCCAAGCGTGAGAGGATGTTCCTCATCAACACCCTTATACCCGTTCTGCCACATCCGGATATCGGTCCCGCATATCGCAGCTGCATCGGTCTTCAGCAGCAGTTCGCCGTCTCCGATCTCCGGTATTTCAGTTTCTGTCAGCCTTATATCATTGGGGCCGTACAGTTTCAAGCTGAGCACCCATGACCCTCCTTTACACATTGCAACTTGTTTTTTTACCGCCGGTCAAAGCCTCACGATGCTTTTCGTCAATATGGAACGGTTCCCCGCTTCGACTATGCTCACTGCCTGTCTTCCATCCCATCCGGTCACCGGCGGTTCGGTATCGTTTATTATCGCTTCAGCAAAAGCAATGTCCTCAGCCAGGTAAGCATCTGCAAAAAGCGTCATCCAACTGCTTATGAACGGCGTCGAAGTCCCGTGCTCCACGGTGGTGCATTTTATGAAGCTGGCGTCGGACCTGCCCACGTGCAGGACTCCCTTCGTTCCCACTATCTCCATCCTCGAATCGTATCCGTACTGGACGTAAGCGGCGCCGTCGATCGAGAACTGGACTCCGTTCTCAAACACGCCGTTCATCAGGACACTGTCGTAATAGTCGGGATATTCGGCTTTTGCTTCCGGGTTCCTGAAGTTGCCTGCCACCGCATACAGTTCCCTTATCTCAGATCCGGCAAACCAGCGTATCGAATCGATATCATGGCTGTTTATCTCAGCGAGTATGCCGTTGGACTTTTTCAGGTCATACATCCACGGGCGGGGTTTACTCGGACCTCGCGTACACGAGTGGATCTGGACCAGGTCCCCTATCACGCCTTCCTCCAGCAGCCTCCTGGCTTCCCTGAAGCTGGCGTCGAAGCGCCTCATGAAGCCTATCTGCAGTTTCACGCCGTTCTTTTTGCATGCCTCGATCATTTCGTCGCATTCCCGGGTGTTCATTGCCATAGGCTTTTCGCAGAAAATATGTTTTTTCGCATTGGCACAGTCAACAACGATATCCCTGTGCAGGTTGGTCGGTGAAACCACGACTACGGCATCGATGTCCCTGTCATCAAGTATATGCCTGTAGTCAGTGTACCATTTGTCGATGCCCAGCTCCGCCGCAGCGGCTCCTGCCACATCTTCGACCACGTCCACGACAGCAGCCATACGTGCTCCCGGGACCTTGTTCATAAAATTGCGGGCATGGATCATACCGGCACGCCCGCATCCTATCAGGCAAATACCTAAATCACGTCTGCTCATTTTCCGTCTGCTCCTACTAGTCTTTTTGATATTATTATACCCCTTTCGAAAAAAAGATTCAATCGTTTTTTATCGAATTTTAGCGTTTATTTTCGTAATTGCCAGGTAATATTTTCGTATCGGAAAATCATCGGGATGTTGTGCAGCGGAATAGTGATCCTCATCAGCCGGCGGAATGTCTCCCTGTATGAAAAATAAAAAACAGTACATGCCGGTACGGACACCGGCATGCACCTTGTCAGGGGGATTTATTCGAATTTTCGTCCACAGACATATCACGGATATATCATGGATGCGTCACGAATGCGATTTCAAAAGTTTCCATGCTGCACGGCTTATCAGCTGCCCGCTTCGATCCTGGCACAGATCACGTTGACCCCGGTACTGCGCAGGGATTCGACAAAACTGCTGTCGGCAAACTCATCGGTTATCATCACGTCCAGGACGGAAACAGGCGCATATGTCACGAATGCGGTACGTCCGATCTTGCTGCTGTCCGCAAGCAATAAAACCTTGTCCGCCGCGTCTATCATCTGCTTCTTTATGCAGGCCATGTCCATGGTCGGTGTCGTGAGCCCGTTTTTTATGCTGATGCCGTTCACCGCGATAAATGCCTTGTCAACATGCAGCATCGAGAGCATATCCAGCGCCGACTGGCCCGTGGTGCACCGGAAATTCCGGCGTACCTGTCCGCCTGCAAGCAAAATGTTCACGGAAGTGTTCTGCTCGAGCCATGACGCGATCTGCAGATCGTTGGTGACAACGGTGAGATTCCTGATATTCGTCAGGAGACGCGCAAGTTCGAAAGTCGTCGTGCCGGAATCGAGCGCTATGGCATCGCCCTCCTGTATAAACTCCACCGCTGCGCGCGCGATCGCCTTTTTTTCATCTATATACCTGACCTCTTTCTGGAGCGTGTTCAGTTCATATACCATCTTGGTGGTACTGATCGCTCCGCCGTGCGTGCGCTTGATGATACTGCGGCTTTCCAGGCTCCGAAGATCGTTCCTGATAGTGGCGGGAGACACGTTGAATCTCGCGCATAGCTCGTTGACAGTGACATTGCCCATTTTCTGGACAAGTTCAGCAATAGTTTGCTGGCGTACCTGGGCCAGCATTGCTCCGGTTTGCTTCGCCATGACCTCTAACCCCTTATTCGTTATTGTCTGGAATAACATCATATGAAATCCACGGGAGCCATGTCCCGTCGGGATCATCACAAGTGGTATGCTTACGGCCTGGAAGCAGCGTCCGAAGCCACTTCGTCATAAAATGGCGTCAGCTGTCCGATGGCTTTCAGGTATGCATCGGCATAAAAACCGTAAACATCATGCCTGTCTGTGTCCGGAGCAAATTCCGCCCGCTTCTTCATCACCCGGCGTATGGGCTGCCTGTAATCAGACAGCAGCCCGACCCCGCATGCGGCTATCACTGCGCTGCCCAGCAGGGCCGTATCGCCGGTTTCGAATACAGTTACACCGATCCCCAGCACATCAGCCTTGATCTGGTTGAAAAGTGCCGATTTTGCTCCGCCGCCGATGGTGACCATGCTGCCGAAGCTGTCATCCGGATAGAGGCTGCGCAGGACGGACAGGTAATACCTGTATTCGTAAGCGATCGATTCCATGACCGCCCGGTACATATGTCCGCAGGTATGCCTGAAATCAAGCCCCAGCCATGCGCCCTTAAGGTTGGTGTTGACCGGCAGCGCCCTCCCGGAAAAATGCGGGATGAAAAACAGTCCTTCACTGCCGGGCCCGACAGTCTCCGCTTCTTTCTCCAGTTCATCATAACTTGCGGCAGGTTTTCCGCTCAGCGTATCACGGAACCAGCGGATACACAGGCCTCCGCCGTTGATGTAAGCCAGCGGCAGGAACAGGCCGTCCACCGGGCTTCGCATCATCGTCAGTGTTTCATGTTCAGTGTCCGGTACGAAACTGTCGACGACGCTGCACAGCACCGATGCAGTACCGGCGCAGTCCAGTACCTGTCCCCTGTCGAACATCCCCGAACCAAACGTACTCGCCGCTGTATCGCCGCAGCCTGCCACCACCTGGATCCCTTCAACCAGGCCGGACAGGGCTGCAAAATCCTTCGTGGTCCTGCCGACCACCTCGAAAGGCGATACTATCCGCGCCATCTTGCTTTTATCTATCTCAAATGTCTCCAGCAGTTCATCTGACCATCGCTTGTTCGCATTGTCGGCCAGGCATGAAAAATGCAGGTGAGTGTAGTCGAAATATGCTTCGTCCGCCTTGAGCCCGGTCATCCTGCCGACGACATATGCCTGCGGCATGACGAACTTCGCGGTTTTTTCATATGCTTCCGGGTGCTCGTTCTTCCACCAGAGTATCTTCGGGCCGTGCACGTATGAGGCAGGCCCTCCGCTCAGCCCGATTATGCGCTTTCCCGCCCTGGAGCGCATCTCTTCCATGTACTTCCCGCACCTGGTGTCGAGCCACGAATCATAATAGGTCGATGCCTCACCGCTTTCATCTATACCCATGATGCCGGCCATCTGCCCGTCGACGCCTATGGCCGCGACATCCCTGCCTGCTATGCCCGACTTGTCGATCAGCTCCCTGATGGTGCGGGCGCACGACATGTACAGGTCGTCCGGTTCCTGCCAGACGGTCCCGGGTTTCGGAGATATCAGCTTCGACTGCTCGAAAGCAGTTGCGATTATTTTCATCTCTCCATCGAACAGTGCGGCTTTTGTTCCCTGTGTTCCTATATCGATCCCTATGACATATGAACTCACTGCAGTGTCTCCTTTTGCGTTTATTGCTGTTTATTATTATTTTATTTTTCTTTTTCCATTATGTCAATAACACATAATACAGGTGTTCAGGAAAGTCAGGTCCCGGAAACGCTTTTGCCTCCCTGCGTCCGGTCCCGGTCCAGTATATCCAGCAGATCGGCAGGCTTTTTAAGCACATGGTCCGGTTTTATCCTCCCGTCCTCCCTGGCGCCCCAGGACGCCAGCGCAAATTCGACCCCTGCATTCTTTGCGCACATGAAGTCGAAATATGTGTCTCCTATGTAAATGACTCCGTCCGGACCGGTACCTGCCATTTCCATTATTTTCAGCACAGGCTCGGCTTCGGGCTTGTGCTTCTCGGTGTCCTCCGCCGTGACGACGTACCTGAAATACTTCATCAGTTTTCCGAGGGTAGTGTCATTCGCCACTTCTTCCCTGTTCCTCGATGTGACTATGCCGCACCTGGCACCCCGTTTGTCCAGCTCCCGCAACAGCTCCTCGATGCCGTCAAAAACCGGGACGCCTTCCCTGTAGTACCTGAACAGGCTTTCGAAATATCTCCTGCTCGACTTTTCGATATCCTTCGAACCGAGTATCTCCATCGCCTGAAGCGTCGGCACCCCGAAAGCCCTGGCAACTTCTTCGTCGGTGAGGTCCCTGCCGAGTTCCTCGTACATGCCGTAGCTGTATGACTTTTTTACGACTTCCGCTGTATCGATCATTGTACCGTCGATATCGAATATTATCAGTTCGTACATTTTCTTCTCCCTTCTATTATTTATTGTCAGGGCAAATCATATCATATTATAGCATAATATACCCGTGTCATCCCGGGACTCCTCGTGCCGTCCCGGCAGCGCATGTCATCCCGGGACTTCCCGCCGATTGCGCCGCCATGGCGCCTGTGATATATTATTGTCAAAGCATGTGTGCAAAAATCAATAATGAGCAATGCACCTATGATTTATGATCGGCAGTCCATAAAAGAAGGAGCACGAAATGCCTTACTCTCTCAAATACGGAAACCGCGAGTTCCACGTCCGGCTGCCGGACGAACAGGTAAAGCTGGTCCTGGAGCCAAACCGCATCGATTTCCCGGAGCGGACGCCACGTGAGCTGATCGGAGAGGCGCTGGACGATCCCATAGGCGCGAAACGGATCGAGGAAACGGTGAAACCCGGCGACAGGGTCTGTATCGTGATCAGCGATGTCACAAGAAGCTGGCAGAAGCCCGGCATGATACTCGGCGTCCTCCTGGAAAGGCTGAACGGGGCCGGGGTCAGGGACGAAGACATAGTCGTCATAAGCGCACGCGGCACCCACCGCGCCCAGACAGAGGATGAACTGCGCGCACTGGTGACCGGCGAAATATACGACAGGATCAGGGTGGTGGACCATGATCCATCGGACGAAAGCAACCTTACATACCTGGGCACTACCAGCCGCGGCACCCCCGTAAAGCTCAATTCCATCGCTGTGAACAGCGATCACGTGATCCTCGTCGGCGCTGTACTTCACCACTTCCTTGCCGGTTTCAGCGGCGGCAGGAAAAGCGTGATACCCGGCATCGCATCCAGGGAAACAGTCCAGGCCAACCACTCGCTCTCACTGAACCCGGAACAGGGCAGCGGCGGCGACCCGAACGTGAAAAGCGGCCGGCTGGAAGGCAACCCGGTGCACCTTGATATGCTTGAAGGCGCGCTGATGCTTGGCCGCTGCTTTATAATCAATATCGTCACCGATGACAGTTACAGGATCGTCAGGGCCTTTGCCGGCGACATGGCAAAAGCCCATGAGGAAGCGTGCAGGCTCGTGGACAGGATGAACAAGGTCCGCATCGACCGCCTCTATCCCATAGTCATCGCATCGGCTGGCGGGTACCCAAAGGACATCAACGTCTACCAGCCGCTGAAAACGCTGTGCCACATGCTGGAATGCACTGAACCCGGCGGGATAATGATCATGCTTTCCGAGAGCCGGGAAGGCTTCGGGTCGCCCGATACCGAAAAGCAGATAACCTGCTTCGACAACATGCGTGACAGGGAAAAGGCACTCCGTGAAAAATATTCCATCGGGGCCCATACCGGATACCTGTTTGCCGAAGCGGCAGAAAAATACAGGTTTATATATGTCACTGATTTCGGTGAGGAGAATTTTTCAAAAACGAAGATGCATGTGGTCCGGACCCTCGACGAGGCGCTGGACCTGGCTGCCTCCATGTGCGGCGGGAAACTGACAGGGGACGTTCTGCTGATGCCCAACGGCTCGGTGACGCTTCCGGCACTGGCATGACGGCAGTATAAGGAAAAACCGGCAACGAATCATGTGTTCCCGTTCTCGAAATAGCGCTCAAGGAACCTCTTCGTACGCTCTTCCCTGGGATTTCCTATGACCTGCTCCGGTGGGCCGTATTCGACTATGACGCCGTCATCCATGAACATCACGTTGTCGGACACCTGGCGCGCAAATGACATTTCGTGGGTCACGATTATCATGGTGGTCTTCCTCTCGGCAAGTTCACGGATAACACGCAATACCTCGCCGGTAAGCTCGGGGTCGAGGGCGGACGTGGGCTCGTCGAAGCAGAGTATATCCGGGTTCAGCGCAAGCGCACGGGCTATTGCCACGCGCTGCTGCTGCCCGCCCGAAAGCTGGTGCGGATAAAAATCGAGTTTCGATGAAAGCCCGACACTGTCAAGGATGGCTTTCGCGTTGTTTATTATTTCTTCGCGTATCTCATTTTTCCTGGTCTTGTAATCAGGACGCTCCTTCGCCAGCAGCAGCCCGGCCAGGGTCACGTTCTGCAGGGCCGTGTACTGCGGGAAAAGATTGAATGACTGGAATACCAGCCCGAAGTGGAGGCGTTTTTCCCTTATGCCTTTCTCGCTCCTGGACGCGGGATCGGCGGCATCGAAAATGACTTCCCCATTCACGGTGATGGTGCCGGTATCGGGCGTTTCGAGGAAATTGAGACACCGAAGCAGCGTGGTCTTGCCGCTCCCGGAAGACCCGATAACGGACAGTGTCTCGCCCTTCTCGAGGCTGAAGCTTATATCCTTTATGACTTCGGTATCGTCGAATCTCTTGCTCAGGTTTCTGACTTCGAGTATCGGCATCGGTAAGACCCTCCTACACCTTGAAATAATCCAGCCTGCGTTCCAGCCGGCCCAGGACGATCGTCAGCACACCGTTGAAAACCAGGAAAAACAGGCCTGTCGAAAACAGGGGCCAAATCAGGCCCTGCTTGGTAAAGCGTTCGGCGCACATTATGATCTCCGCTATCCCTATTACGCGCGCCAGGGCAGTATCCTTCGTAAGCGTGATGATTTCGTTGCTCATGGGAGGCACTATCCTCTTGATCACCTGCAGGAGTATGACCTTGAAAAACACCTGCGGTTTGGTCATGCCAAGGACCGCCCCGGCCTCATACTGTCCTTTCGGTATGCTCTCTATACCGCCCCTGTATATTTCGGAGAAATAAGCGGCATAATTGACAACAAAGGCCACGATAGCTGCTGTCATCCTGGACTTCATCGGGGTCCCGAACAGCAGTCCCGGCGAATACAATACCACGAACAACTGCAGCATCAGCGGCGTCCCGCGGATTATCCACACGAATGTCCTGACCAGCCATTTGAGCGGTTTGAATCTCGACATCGATCCGAACGTGATCACAAGCCCCAGCGGTATGGCCATCGCCAGGGTCAGGATGAACAGCCTGATATTGAGCCAGAATCCTTCGAAGAGCGACGAGATATATATATTCATACCGTTCCTCCGAGTAATGGTGAAAGCTCCACCGGGACCGCAAAGGTCCCGATGGAGACCTTATGATCGTACCGGGTATCCTGCCGGTTTACAGGAGGCTGTCCTCCAGGCCGTAACGGGCTGCGATCTCCGCTACCGTGCCGTCATCCAGGAGTTTTCTGAGTATTTCGTTGACCTTCCCGGTCATGTCGCTGCCCTTGCGGAAAGCTATGCCGAACTGCTGGGCGCCGAAATTGTTGTCCGTATTGGCCACCAGGTCTTCAAAATCGGTGCCGGGTCCGACATTGTAGTACGCAAGCACGGCGTCCACTATAGCCATGTCGGCAGTACCTGACTTGACTTCCATCAATGCCTTTGCCATGGAATCGGCCGGTACATATTCACAGTTGGCGAAGAACTCCTTGGCGGAAACGTCCTCCGTGCCGTCATCCGGGATAGTACCAAGAGCCTTGCCTTCTCCGGTGGACCCGGCTTCCGCCGTCAGTATCAGGCCATCCACATTTGCCAGGATCTCTGCTTCCCTTTCTGCTCTTACAACGATGGCCTGCTCATTCTTCATGTAGGGGATAGAAATGCTCATGTTCTGCTTGCGTTCTTCAGTTATGCACATTCCGTTCCAGATGCAGTCGATGTTTTTGGAATTGAGTTCGACTTCCTTGGAATCCCAGTTGATCTCGATGAATTCGGCCTTCAGCCCAAGCTTCTCGCATACGATCTCGGCCAACTCGGTGTCAAAACCGGTCAGGTTCCCGTCCTTGTCATAGAAGTTCATGGGCGGATACTGGGTGATCCCGATTACCAAAGTACCTTTATCCTTTATGTATTTGTAATCAGAATCGGCCTTAGACGAACACCCCGGCAGGACCAGGGCCAGCATGAATAATACCAGCATCAAGGACACAAATCTTGTTGTCTTTCTCATATCGTGTTCCCCCTCACAACATTTTGACCCTATTTTTGTATCAATTTACCACACTGTCACTTTAGCATGCTAAATTGATGATATATATTTATACCACAGCTTTGTATTAAAATCAAGAGCTAAATGAAATTTTCACATCCCGGATCATACATGCAACACAAAAACGCCTCCCAGGTCTGTCCTGAAAGGCGTTTCCATTTGGTTGCGGGAGAGGGATTTGAACCCCCGACCTTCGGGTTATGAGCCCGACGAGCTACCGTACTGCTCCACCCCGCGATATATCCCGCTGTTGAGTACATGTAACTCAACCGCGCTTATATAGTATAACACCACAGAGCGATTTATGCAAGTTTTCCGCCCAAAAATTTTAAGGCAATGCGTGGAAGTCCGGGCAGCTTTCCAGGAACGCCTGTCATCGTTCCGGGCGCCATGGATCGGCTACGGCCATCCCTGCGCAAAAAAGGGGTTCCGGTAAAATCACCGAAATCCCTGGTGCCGAAGACCGGGATCGAACCGGTACGGCTTTAGGGGCCGCAGGATTTTAAGTCCTGTGCGTCTGCCAGTTCCGCCACTTCGGCATATCAACAATAACATATGATAACACCTGCTTTTTCAAAAAGCAAGTGTGACCAGGAGGCAAATGATTCTAGAAATACTGGGTGGACCTGCGATATCCTCCGCTGCCTCTTTTTGACTCAAAATTCTTTTTCAGGTCGTGGATCTTTTCTTCGCTGTCTTTCAGGAATTTCGCCAGCCGGTCCTCGAACGAGAGGTTCTCGCCGCCGTTTCGGTCCCAGTCTATTTCAGCAGGGGCACTGCCTGCTTTCCGCGTCTCCCCGGGATCGATCGCTTTCCTGATCGACAGGCTGATCCTGCCGTTTTCCATCGATAATACTTTTACCCTGACCTGCTGATTTTCCCTGAGATGATCCTTGATGTCCCTGACATATGCCTCGGCGATCTCTGAGATGTGGACAAGGCCCGTCTTACCGTCGGGCAGTTGGATAAAGGCTCCGAAACTGGTTATCCCGGCGACTTTACCCTCAACTATGCTACCAACTTCAAGCATACAGAAAAAAATCCTCCTCAAATCCAAAAAACGGTCGGTGCCGTTTTATGCGACCGGCTGCAAATCATCCAAAGCAATTCGATTATAAGGCATGCTGGTTCTTCCGTCAAGCCTGCGGCCACAGGCTCCGAAGGGTTCGACCCAGGGTCCGGCTAGTTGCCTATATCTACATAGACCCTCTCGTTTTTCCTTACCATCCCCAACTTTTCCCGTGCAATTCTTTCAATATACTCATCGCTCTCGATCATTTCGTTTTGCTTCTTCAGTTCTTCGTTTATTTTCATCTCTTCAGCAATCTTGTTTTCCAGCCTGCTCAGTTCAAGATTTTTGGCATGGATCAGCTTTTGCTGGTTTACAGCGATATATGACAGGTACAGGAATATAACGAGAAGTATGAATATCCCTATCGTGGCTTTGCCTTTCTTCATAAGTATCTCTCCCCGGTCCTGAAGGATCGGTCTTGGCCCTGTTCTCTCCGGCATTATGCCGGGCTGTTTATTTCAGTCGCCCGACATATGCGGTATATTTTATATAATTCTATACATCCGGCAAAAATCCTGCTTATTGCTGTAAATCTTCATTGGCGTCAGCCTGCAGGTCTTTGTCTTTTTTCCCAGCCCTGGCCGCGCGCAGGGGATCCGCCGCCGCTTTTGCCGCCTTGCGCACAGGTACGGCAAGCAGCTTCACCAGGAGCCTGAAAGGATACAGCACGACAAAAACCAGGAACCTGACCGCCCTGGATGTTATTTTTATGATAAAAAGCGATGATCCCATCACTGCCCTGCTGAACAGCATTACATACAGCACAGCCCCGAGGAAAGCGCCAAGGAACAGGAAACCTCTAAGTTCACCGTCATTACAGCGGTATATGCTGATGAACATGATCACACAGGCTATGAGCCAGAACATGATATCCTGTACAAACACCGCGATACTGCCGGTTTTGACAGCCTTCCTGAAAATCCTGAACAAATCATAGATGAACGCTATGGCCATCCCGCTTGCCGTTGCCCACAGAAAATCGATGACCTGCTCGCTGACGGAAAGTATCATCTGAACAGCCGGGCAAAGAAGCCTCCGCCCCTGCCTCTCGCTCCTTCCCTGTCGGAATACTCAAGGCTGACTATGTCTCCTTCGATGCCAAGCTCGGAACTGTCGATATCCAGCTTGTTTATTCGCAGGTCCATCCCCTTGATCACCAGTATGCCAAGTTCGGTATCTGCGACGACGCATTCGTCATTGAAGCTTTCCACGTCGACGACGCCGGTAATGCTCAGTTTCTGCCTGTTTTCCAGGATGACGTTCTGGACTCTCGGCTTCGGCACCCTTTTTTCTTCGAGCATACTGACCCTCCCCGGCCCTGTTTTGGTTTTTCCGGCCATGTGCAAAATACTCAGGGCTATGCCACATTAATATATATGCATGTACAACGCGCTTATGCCGGCCGGGATAAATAAAAACCCCTTCAGGGCCTGTGTTCCAGCCCTTCAGGGATTTTTCACGCGCCGATACGGCCTGTGACAGGTTCCGTATCACAGTATAGTATACATTTCCTTTGCGCCTTCTTTTGTAACGTGTTCCTCTGTCGACAACACCCTGACCCTCGTCAGGTTGCTGCCAAACCTTATCTCTATTATATCTCCCGGCTTAACGTCAGTCCCCGGCTTTGCGATCCTGCCGTTTATGGTCACATGGCCCGTTTCACAGGCCTCATTGGCAAGAGTGCGCCTTTTTATAAGCCTTGAGACTTTCAGGTACTTGTCGATCCTCATAAAATACATCCCCCACAATTCCTGGCCTAACTGTTGACCATATCCTTCAATACCTTGCCGGCCTTGAACACCGGCGCCTTCGACGCTTCGATCGTTATCTCCTCGTTGGTCTGCGGATTCCTGCCTTTTCTTGCAGGCCTGTGCCTGACTTCGAAAGTTCCGAAACCTACGAGCTGGACCTTGTCACCACTGGCCAGCGCCTCTTCGACACTCTCCAGGAAAGCGTTCAGGGCCCTTTCTGCGTCTGTCCTGGTTATATTGCCTTTCTCTGCCATCCTGCTGATAAGTTCGGATTTGTTCATCAGTCTACCTCCTGGTATCACTCATCAAGATTATTTCTGGTTGTCCGAGAGCTGGATTTTTGCTTCGTTCCAGAGTTCATCCATCTCCGGGAGGGTCATTTCCTCCAGCTTTTTGCCTGCCTTACTGCTTTGCTGCTCGATGTACTCGAACCTTTTTATGAATTTGGCGATCGTTCCGTTAAGAGCAAGTTCAGGCTGCACATTGAGGAACCTGGCGAGGTTTACGAGAGCAAAAAATGCATCTCCCAGTTCATCTGTAATTCTTTCCACGTTATTACTTTTATATACATCCCTCAGTTCCCAGATTTCCTCTTCCACCTTCCGGAACACGTCCTCGATATCGTCCCAGTCGAAGCCGACCTGCGCGGCCTTCTCCTGCACCTTGTAACTCCTCATCAGTGCAGGCAGGTTTTTGGGCACGTCCCTGAGCACGCCTGTCTGGCTTTTTATATTCTTCTCCTTCTTCTTTATTGCCTCCCAGTTTTCGATAACCTTTTCCGGGGTATCGGCCTTAACATCGCCAAAAATATGGGGATGCCTGGATATGAGCTTTCTGCAGACCTCTGTCGTCACATCCCCGATATCGAAGTCGCCGTTTTCCTTCGCTATCTGCGCATGGAACACTATCTGGAGAAGCAGGTCTCCAAGCTCATTGCAGAATTTGCCCTTGTCCCCGGAATCCAACGCTTCCAGGACTTCATAAGTCTCTTCGATCATGTATATGCGCAGGCTTTCATGCGTCTGCTCCTTATCCCACGGGCAACCGTTTTCCCCCCGGAGCTTTGCCATAATCTCAAGCAGATCCTCGAAACTGTACCTTTCCTT
>CZCB01001154.1_pt2 | contig 27783 bp, 26 predicted proteins | sample 591991 | NCBI WGS metagenome assembly CZCB01 (sample SAMEA3556809, study PRJEB10932) | anaerobic digester metagenome
TTAAGATTTCTGGCTGTCCACACCCCTCAAACATGCATTATTCCGTCTGATTTTGGGAAAAAGTTATTTTTCGCCTGTCTCCAAAGACTTATCTGTCAGTGTTTGCTGACATCGCAATTAGCTCTATCTGCAAAAATGCAAAAAGATCCGTCCCTGGTGCACGTCCCTAATGCCACTAGTGCCAAATATTCTTTCCTTTGCCTATTGTCATAGCCACCTTATTAAGATTTATAGGCTGGAGTATAACTTCTGCTATTTTTATATCCTTGATGGGATCCTTTATATCTATCTTCTGAACAACAGCAGTATCATCCATAGAAGGATATAAAATAGTTGAAGTATTGTCCCCCATACCACTTACAGCATATATTGCTAGTTGATAAAGCATATGGGTAGGCAAACTTTTCTCCCATAAATCCCTATATTTTGCATCTAATAATTTAACAACCTTTCCATATTTCATTATAGCAAAATCTGGTCTTGGAGTAGGTGGCTTTCGATGCAATGGATTGAAACCAGGAGCATAGGCAAACATATTGTACATACTATGTTGGCTTTTTACTACATATTCTTTTTCCTTAAAATAATCCATTAACAATTTATGCACTAATCTTTCAAAGAAAGCATTCATATCAAAAAAATATCCTTGCAAATTTACTTTTGTTGAATTATCTTTCAATTTTATCCCTTGAGACTCATATAATATATTTATTATTTCAAGTGCTCCAGCATACCGTTCTGTTAGCCTACTCATACTATTTCTTGCATATTGTAAGCTATCACGAGTCAATATTATATCATCAATACTTTCAGAAAAAATTTTGCAAAGTCTATTTACATGAATTTTAAGCTCCCTATCAACTACTAAATCCAAACTTAATTTCAATCCTGCAAGCAAAATTTGATTCAATATATTATTTTCATCCCTATCAAAATAACGGCAAGGTAATTTTGCCTCTATCACACCACCCTGGCTACAAAGTTTATCAATATCTATTCTTCCTCTAGGGCTCTGTAAGCTATCCTCTTCTAGAATATAATCTCTATTAATTCCTCTAAGTAATAAATCATTAGCTTCAATATATAATTCAAAAATTAATAAATCAAAAAATGAAAATTTATCTATATTATATTCTGCTCTACTTAAAAACGCTAAATCTCTCAAACCATAAGTATATTTCATTAGATGATAAAGGGGTAGTCCTTCTAATTTTGGTCTAATATTTATCTGCAAATCTCCTATTTTAATTCTACCAACATAATAATTACTTTTGATAAGTATACCATTTTTAAGCTCTAATATTTCAATAATTCCATTATTAGTTAAAAGTTTTGCTATTTGTCTCGCATTCTTATCAGGTAGTTCATATCCTTCTAATATAGTAGAATCCCATTCTTTCATCTCAACAACCTTAGTATTCATCATCATCTTCACCATCAATAGATTCCTCAATATCATCAACAAAAGTTTTCAAATCAGGCCAAGGCTGCAATAATGCATTTACAAAATTTGAAATATCTGACGAATCAAATAATTCATGTCTTATTCGTTGGTTTTTAGCATCCACTATCCCTTGCCCAAGTATATTAGCCATTAGATCATAATCTCCATAACAATATTCTTCTATCAAAGGTATAATATCTTCCTTAACTATATCTTTGAATTTATAAATATCCCTAATGGGTTTTTCATTTTCAAGAAAATATGAATGACCTATCTGGAGATTTCTAGCATCTTTTCCAATATTATTAACAATTTCTTTATTTACTTCTTTGAGCCATTTATCTAAAGGTAGTCCTTCAAAATTTACATTTTCTAATAAACTATAATCAGGCATCAACTCTATAAAACCAAAACGTCTTCTAAGAGCTACATCCAGCAATGCTATAGAACGATCTGCCGTATTCATAGTACCTATGATGTAAACATTTTCAGGTACTCTAAAAGGTTTACTAGAAATAGGAAGAACTATGTCCTTATTTCGTTTCCCAACTTCAATAAGCATTATTAATTCGCCAAATATTCTAGAAATATCTCCTCGATTTATCTCATCAATTATCAAATAAAATTTTTGATCAAGTTTTTCCTCAGCCTCTAAACATAAACTTTTAAATATTCCATCTTTTATTTCAAATTGAGTTTTCCCATTTACTATATTAGGCTTTATCCCTTCAATAAAATCCTCATATCCATAGGATGGATGGAAACAACAAATACGAACTAAACCACTTGTTCTGCCATCTCCAAGAATAAACTGTTTTTCAAATTCTGATAAATCCTCAAATGCTTTATTATACATATCTCTAGAAGCCATTTCCCTACTAGCTTTTTCAGCATAATATGTTTTCCCTGTACCTGGAGGACCATATAATATAACTTGTTTCTTCCTTTTCAATACATTTTGAATATCAGCAATAACTCCATCAAATGATACTAAAGGTCTAACTTCTTTTTCAACAGATAATTCTCCTAAATCCTTTAATTTTTCAATAGCTAAAATATTGTCCAAATCTTTATATCTATATACTGCAGTCATTATCCCCTCACGAGGATTTTCTAAATATACATCATCATCAGCTATATAAATCCACTCTATATGAATACAATGAGGAAAATCCAAATCATCAATGTATTCATATTCTCCTATTACCTTGCCTATACCTAATACTTTTTCTCCATCGACTGTAACAACAATATCTCCAATTTTTATATCATAATAAAAAGTAAGGACCTGACTAACAAATCTACCTATAATCCTAGCATCATTGGGATAATTTTCTTCAAATTTCTTCCTCAGCTCCTCTTTCATTTCTGTTTTTTTCATTTCCCCATATTCTCTTAAATCCCCTAAAGCTGGCCAACCAATTGAAATATAGCCCCCTTCTTTCATATCTTGCCAATAGCTTTTGCCATCTCCAGTAGTTCCAATTCTATAATAATTGACAGGTGGACCAAAGAGGGTAACCATAGAAGACATTGCAGCATAAACTGTTTCTAAACCAGTTTTTCTAACAATCTCCATGATTTGCCCTGACATTATATACAATTTATCGTCTTGAATTGGTTTTATATGAGAGGAGATAAGTGCATGTCTTTGCCATTTTGTACTGTGAAAGGTCTCTATCTTATTAGGATAAATCATATGATAATATTTATGAACCCAGCCTAAATTACTCATGTTTTCAACAAGAATATTATCAAGATTTTCTTGAAGTTTAATATAATCTTCTATGGGAGCATCTTCATCCAGTTTTTCAATTAACTCAGCCCCATTAACCAAAGAATCCCTTAGCTTTCTTCCTAAATCTATAGCCTCATCTATTGATAATATATCTGGATCTTGAGGATTTCCAGTAACCCATTTATTGTCTTTTCTCCTCTTAAACATTACAAATTTATAGGCACTGCCCCCTGCAATACTTCCGTAGGTGTATGTATTGAACTCATCATCATTTTTAAATTCAAGCCAATAAGTAAGACTATCACGATTGCTAACATTAAACATAGTCTCAATCAATGCTTCTCCATCTAATCCTTTAAGCCTCTCAGGGCTAAATTTCCTCTGAAATAATGAATATTCTTCCCTCAATTCATCTAAGGGAACAAGTTTTTCATCTTCAAGCATTTTGTCATAGGTTTGCTTTAATTTTTCAATTATATCCATCTAACATTTCACTTCCTTTTCTTTTACTATAGCATCATTATATCATTGATTATTACATTCCTTCCACTTGTTTACTTTTTCTATTTATATTTATATGTTATATTCATCAAGTCTATCCCTAAGTTCTTCTAATGGTATATTTATGCTTCCTTCAATAGAGCCAACTTGAAATGCAAAAAGATCCGTCCTTGGTGCACTCTGGTGCATTGGTGCAGTAAATTGATCCATTGTATTTATAGATCCGATTCCTTAGATGAACATCCTGTCACAACGGTAGTTAACAGTGAAATATATCATAATTTTAATAAATTTTAATAAATTTTCAATTAATTTCTCTACCATTTCCTAGAGAAATTAAACGTAACACAGACCTCTAAAAAATCTAAATAATCTATTTCTCTTTATTCTTTTTTTCAGCCTTTGCTTTTTTAAAAGCTTCAGCCATTGTAGGATTATAATACTGCTCATTTCTATTATTATTTCTGTTTGCTTTAAATTTGTTCTTATTTTTATTTGAATGTGATTTATTATGTTTCTTGCTTTTATTGGATGTATTCTCTTCATACGAACCTTTAAGCAATTTTTCATAATCAAGTATTTCAGGCAATATTTTTCTTTTCCCAAATTCATTTAAGTCCATATATCTATAATTATTTGCATTCTGAAATTTTATCACTTTGGATTTAATATACATTAATTCCTTTATTGGCTTTTGTGCTTCTATGTTTCTACCGTTTAAATTTTTATTCGAAAAATTTTTCTTATATATATCTATATATTTATCCCCATCATCTTCTTTATAATAATCAAAACTAAAAGAACTATATTTTTTATCTAAATCTTCTATTTTTAATTTAATATCTTTAACTTCAACTCTTCCAAATCCATAGGGCTTTGCAAGTCCAATATTTTGATAGCAACCATCATTTAATTTCAATGCCCAGATTAATAGTCCTAATTCCTCTTCATCTAAATTATCAAAATAAATCTTACCTCTAAATTGATTGCCTTCTTTCAGTGGATATATTTTAGTTTTCATATTTTTAGCTTCATCAGCTTTTATTTTAGGATCTTCAACATAATCCTTTAACCAGTATTGTTTATATCCTCTAATAGTAAAATCTCCCTCATAAATATTAAGAGTTTTTTTACTAGCATTTTTATCTTGTTCTAAATACAAATTATAACTAGTAGGTTTAGGTTCTGCTAGTATAATATCTATTATACTTTCTTTGTCTTCTACCCCTTCCCCAATAACTACTACATCTTCAAAACTAACTCTAGATTTATAACTAAAACTATGAATATCTCCATCTTCTTCATATAATTTATTTGTAAATCCAAATATCCCATCTGTATAGCTAATACCATATGTATTTTTATATCTATTCGGTACACCATCCAACACTGTATTGCTATAACTTAATCTCAAAAAAGGTGTGAATCCAAAATGTAGCCCATTCTTTTTAATATAAAATACTGGTTTCTTTTCATTTTTCTTTGGCAAAGCATAAAAATCAAACTTATCATTCACTATGAATTTACCATTTTCCATACGAGCTTTTTTAGTTACTAACATATCATTTTTATAAGCTCTTATATAATCTTCTAATATTTTTTCTTCAGCTAATTTACTATCTTCTTCAGGTACTACATAATGACTACGTTTTCCTAATATAAATCCTCCTGACAATATATAACCCCTATTGCTACACTCTCCTACCTTGCCTATTTTAATTACATTTCCTACTTCATTTAAATCAAAAGATATTTCAGTCTGATAAGGTGTATAGCTCTTCTCTCTACTATGGCACTTTAATATCTTATTTAATTCATTCTCATGTTTTAATAGATCCCTATCATATAAAAAATTGATGCCCTCTATCCTTTCTCCGCCAATTTTCCTTAATTGCAATTCATCAACTCTAAAATAAGGTATCCCTTTTTTTAATTCTTTTGCAGGCTGAATATAAAACTTGTCCCCTCTATTTATTATATAACCTGCTTTTATATTCTCTGCTACCCTTCTCTTTGGATCTATGGTTAATATATTATTGTACTTTTTATTTAGCGAAGTACCACTTGCTATATCTCTATATAAAAACCTAGAATCTTCAATATAACTATTAATATATCCTTTATCTTTATCTTTTTCCCCTACAATATTACTAAAACTTAATATTTGAGCATTAGTTCTTACCATGCCTCTCATAGTACTACCTGGGATAGCATATTTACCATCAGCATTAATAAAAAATTTAGCATCTCTACCTTCAAGCTCTTTAGAAACTATTATTGGCGTTTTAGCCTCTAAAGTATACTCAATATATCCACTTAATAATGTGCTTTTATCCCTTCCAATAAAATCATTATGAGGAGGTAGTTCTTGTGGTTTCTTATATTTTACAACTGCAAACCTTGGCAAACTTACAAAATTATAAGGTGCTACTGAATAGTTTTCAATATATTTTGTTTTAACTTCTTTAGGTTTCATTGCTCAACACCTCCTGTAAATACCAATTTAGAAGGCTTTACATAGTTAATGTAAGCTTGATTATCATCGTCATAATTAATATACTTCTTTATTATCAATTCATGAGCATATCTTTTGTTTTGAGATTTTTCCCCGTATCTAGGATATAAAATATATTTATTTTTAATAGATTTGCAATTTTCACCTTCTTTAAATATTATTCCTTTTATATTGTCATCATTAAATATTCTAATTTCTGCATCATCATTAAAAAATCTAGCTTCCATCATATTTTCATAATCCAATTCTATATTTGAAATGTAATCTGTTACTACACAATCATAATTATAAATTATAGCATAGGTCATACCTAACTTTGTTAACATTTCTTTATTCAAATCTTTTTCTATTTCAAAATTTTTATAATCATATTCAAATATTTCTCTTATGTTTTCTTCTGTTAACTCTTTTAATAAATAATTGTTATTCATTTTTTCACTCCTCATATTTGAAGTCTTTTACTTCTTTCACATAAAAGTCCAGCTTTTCTTCATTGGAAATAGTTTTTTTGTTAAAATCAATGTTTATAATATCAACTCCATCATCTATATACATAGTATCTGCTTTAAATCTACCTCTGCCTATATTAGTGTTTCCTCCTAATGCTAAATTTTCTGTACCCAAATCTCTAAATGCTAACGCCAATATTCCAATGGCATAATTATCAAAATTTTTATTACCTGTCTTCCGATATATTACATTAAATTGAGTATTGCCTTTAACAGGTATATCATTCATCAATGCACCTGTTCTAACTCCTCCTGTAAATCTATCTATTTTAGTTCTATTGTAAACTTTTTCTTCAAATTCTCTATTATCTATAATAGATTCACTTACAAATACTCTACTTAATATATTATCTTTCTTTTCTTTCTTCTTTTGCGTATTTATAGTCCCAAATATTGCTTCTGCTCCTTCTAAATTATCAAAAAAGTTTCCTATCTTCTCTACTCTTGATCTTAAAACTCCTTTAAAACTACTACCAGGTATCAAATACTCATCTTCTAATTTAAAACTTCGATCATCTACATCTTTTGAATCAAATGTTTTAGGAGATTTAATTATCAAAGGGGTAGTTAGCTGACCTTTCATATTAAATTCCACATAATCATCACTTAAGGTAATATTATCTATATTCTTTTTTACATCTATACTATTGCTGTAATCATTATTAAGATATTTAATTAAATCATCTAGATTATTAGCTAAATTAAAATTAACTTCCTTTGCTTCTACTAATTCAAAAATACCTAATCCATTGCTTTTGTTTCCTCCAAAACGAATAAGGCCTTTATCTAATGCCTTAAGACAAGAATATAACATTTCCTTTAGTTCTTTCATATCTTCATTATCACTGTGAATTTCAAAGCATAGTTCAAACTCTAAACCCTGTCCTACAAACATTCTCTCAATTTTTTGTCCTTCAACATTAGTTCCAAACTCATTATCTATTTTAACTCCATCTCTCCTATCAAAATTATTAATTTGGGCAAAAGAATCCTTTATATATACACTACTCATTACTGAATTTTTTTCTTCATGAGTCCCAAACAATTTCTTATAATCCTTACCAATATTTTTCAGATACGCTCTAAATGCACCTGCTATACTAGTTGCTGGAAGATAGGCCATTTGCCCTCCATCATCCATTAGTGGATTTTGTTGATTGTCTCCTATAAATAATGGAGATACACTAATAATATTTGCTTTTAAAATAGAAATATTTTCCATCATCTACTACCCTCCTCCCTTACTCTTAGTTGATATCTAGCCAGCTCTATTAAAATTTTCAAATTCATTTGATATGCAAACTTTTCATCTATTTCTGATGTAATATTTCCAATTCTAACTCTATCTACATCTTTAAAAGTTTCTTCATAAAACATATCTATATCCCTACTATTTTTAATCATTTTATCAAATAAATCTTTTAAACCCTTATCACCATATTTTACTTTACTTAGTTGTTCATCTGATATACTTCTTTTATTTTTAATATCATTTATATACTCATTGTATTTTTTTATCCCTTCTTCTGGTTCTAAAATAGCAATATAATCAAATAAATCCTTATAATTACCCCATTGATTTTGATTCATTGCCTCTGGATTTTTAATGTTTTCATTTATTTTTAAAACAACATCAGCAATATGATTTTCAACTCTATTTTTATATATTTTATTTACTATATCTCTTAATTGTTGTTTCTCATTTTCATCAAGTTTTTTATATAAAGTGCTATATTTTTCTTCAACATAATTCTTCTTGGGAAAGCATAGTTCAATAGTATCTTCTATAGAATCTACTAATACAAATCTTCCAAATCCATCTGCTTTTCTTTCTCCTATACCAGCATCCATAAATTTTAATAATCTGTCTTCATCAATTTCCCCTTGAATTTCATATTTAAATATACTACCTGCTTTTATTCCTACAATTTGTGGAGTATGACAGCTCCATTTATTATTATAATTAGTGATATTTTTAGTCTCAATTATACTGTCTATATATTCTACCTTTTTAAGCCCTAATTCCTTACATATGTACTCGTCTTCTATATATGTTTTATATTGACCTAATTTGTTTCTATATATTATATCTGATAAAGCTATAAGATACATATGCTCTTTATAATCATTCTTATATTTAAATATTTCATATTCTGGATTTTCTTCTTCTATTTTTATATTAGAAATTTTACATCTTCCATATCCACTGCCTTTTGAACCTCCAATATATACATACCTATCTTCAAATATCTCTTTTATTTCATCTATATAGGCTTCATCTTCAACTTTTATAATCCCCTTAAAGGTTTGTCCTTTTTTAATAGCTTCATATCGAAACAATTTAGTTTCTTCACTAGCTTTATTTATATGAAGATTTGAATTTTTATCTACCTTTATTCTAATATACTCATATTCATCATTTACTATAAATTCCGCTAGCCGAGCTCTCTGATATTCTGGTGATAATTTCCTATCTAAACCCAATTCTAAATTTAAAGGTTTCTTCATTTCTTCAGCTTGTCTCATATCATCTTTAAGAGCAAAATAAGCTTTAGGGAAAGGTATGCTTCTATATCCTTCAAAATTTGGATAAGCATTTAAAAATTTGATCCCACCTTTTAATAACTTTTCCCTATGTATTCCCTGATTTATATCATCAATACCATACTCTTTTATATATTTATATATAAATGCTCCTCTTATTGAAGAACCTGTAATATATTCCATAGTTTCTTCCGAGTCAATTTGTATATTGGTTTTAGCAAGCTTTATATCTTCCAAAGTTTCAATATCATAAGTTAAATACTTAGTCATTTTGTTTCACCCCTTCCAAAAACTTATTCATATAATATTCTGTTTTATCCTTGTATTCTCCATTTTCCAACACTTGAAAACTACATTCTACCTCACCTTTGCCCCTAGTCCTCATAGTTCCTATATGCTTTAAGTATCTTGAAGTGGTTGCCAATAACCCTAATTCATCTTTTGACAATTCCTTATCACAATATAAGTCTACATAAAATACCAAATCTTTTTTTACCACCCTCATATGTCTTAAAGAACCTTCTTTATAAGAACCATCATCTTCAATACTAGTAAAACTCCTAACTTCAGTTAGTGCTTCCTTTACCTCTGTTGAATTTATTGCTCCTTCATTAATGCCATATATCAATATATTTCTAATATTTTCATTAATTATACAATCAGAAAATTTAATAGTTTCCCATGCATTTATTCCATTATCTTTTACTCCCAATAAACCTTTCTCCAAATCTTCATATTTTTTCTCTCCTAGAAAATTTACTATATCTGACATTGCATCTCTAAAGTTTCCTTTAAAAGTCTTTGCTTTCATAAAAGGTAATCCATATTCATCATGAACTACCTCCAAGTCTACTGAACCAGGTATAGAATAACCACTTCCAAATATAGTTTCCGTTAGTAATTTAACTTGGATTCTGCATTTATTCATCTTTTTCTTCCTCTCTCTTTAGTTTTATGAATAAGTCTATAATTTCTATAGCATCATAATATATACATGTATCACCAAAGAAACAATAGTCGCTCTTTGCATTATCAAATCCTCCAAAATAATTCTCAATATCATTTGATTTTAGAAAAATTTCAGTATCTTTTTTGCCTTTTCTAAGCACTTCTCTCAATTCCTTTATTTTATTTCTCGCAATCTTATTCTCATATATTTCTCTTTTAGTAATATCGTCATAAGCTATCTTAAAATTATCATAACTTCTCCAAGCATTTTCATCATTACAATCATTATTTAAATATAAGGGACGCATATATAATTTCTTATCATCTAAAGTTTTATAATGTTGTTCTCTAATTTCTAATATACTGCCTAACATATCTCCTTGTTCCACATGCCAGTCTATTAGTGAAAAATCTTTATTTGGATAATCATAGGCTAATTTCCTTTTCCCATTGGTACAAAGTTCCTCAGCCATTTTATACATGTTCTGAAATGGCTGAGATACTCTACCTATAGCTACACCCGCACAAGCATTTAGTTTAACTGTATTTCCATCATGAATTTCTATCTCATTATTATATAAATGTTCTAAAAAAATCCTAGCAGATTCTATTCCAATCTTTCCATTAATTACGTAAGTTATATCATCTCCAGCTACTATGATAGGTATTACAGGAAAAAAACCTTCTTTAATTTTTGTATCCTCATCTAAAGCATCTTTATTTTGATTTATCACATTGGTCATTTCTTTAAATGCTTCTTCATAGGCTATCTTCACATTAGTGCTAAACTTTTTTAAAGCGTTTAAATATTCTTTATTGGTTTTAGATTTATCTTCGTCTTTATATGTAAAATATTTTTTCAATTGAATAAATTTATCACCCATTTGATTCCCATCAATATGGACTACTGCTAAATATTTTTTTCGCCTCTTGCCAAATCTCTAAATTCTCTTATACCTTTTACCTCATCTGGAAGAAGTTTTTTAAATTTCTTGCTATCTTTGTATGAGTTTTCAATCTTTACATGAACTTCCTGGCTTATAAGTCTATTAGGATTATCTAAATCAAACCTATCCCTACAGCAAGCAGGTAAACCAGTAGATTCACATATACTTTCTATCCCAAAAGATTTTTGAACTCCACTATTTTTTCTTCTATTTTTCTTTTTATTTAGTTTCTTATGAAGATCATCTATCTTTTGGATTACTTCATTCCTTTTATCATCATATTCTTCGATAACCATAAACAGTTGAATTCCAGGATAGTATTCAAGTACTTTTTCACTTACATCCTTTACAAACTTTTTTGCTTGTCCTAAATTATCAAAATTATAAAGACTATTGCCACCTCCATTATAGATTAAAAAATCTTCATAATCTTCATTTAACTGTTGAGGTAAACTTTCTATGATGTATTCAATTACTATAGATGCTCCCCTGTTTTCTTTTAATTTGTTACTAGCAAATATATAATCTTGCTTCCTAGATACTTCCCATAAAACCAAAACGCCCATCTAAATCCCTCCTTCGTCTATATATATATCTTCTATTCTTTCTTTAAAACTGCTATCAGCAGAAATAAATTCTAATCTATCTTCCATTTCAAATTCATAAGCACTTTTAACATCTTTTCTTAAAGTTTCTTCTTTACACTTATTACTATTATATTTATATATAATTCCACTTCTGCTTCCCCCTAGTTTATCTGCCTTATCTTTAATTTCAAACAATTCCATCTTTAAAACTCCAGACCCTTCATCTTTTTTTAAATATTTGGATTCAAAACATAACAAAAGTCTCCCATTTAATAGATATACTTCATCAACACAAGTCCTACTTCCATTTTTATTTATAAATACTATTTGATTTTCGCTCTCCAAATATTTAATATTTTCTTTATATATTTTCTCTTCTAACTCCTTTTCTAATCTATAGCCATGAATTCTAGTAATATCTTCTATAGACAGATCTAAATTATTGACCACATTTTTAATTTCAGGAGCTCTATCTTTGCCTACAAACTTAGAATCTTCTAATATCCTCTTTTGATTATCATCTACATAGGAGATTATAGTAATTAATCCTTCTATATTAGCATTAAAAATTCTTTCTGCAAATAAAGCTGACATTGCCTTAGTGCCGCTAGAATAGTCTAATAATAATGTATAGGTTTTATTTTTTTCCATAGATTTTTTTATATCTTTAAGTAACCTGTTGATACATTGGTTAATATCTTTTGCATCACTTTTATCACAAGGAATTAAGCTAATATTTGCTCCTGGTATTCTCTCCTCTACTACCTCCTTCAAGTTTTTTGCCACTTTTTCAGAACCAATATTAGTCCTAGAAGCTTTAGTATGTACTAAATATATGTTTGTATCTTTATTAGAATTTTTTAATAAGGTAATAAATGCAGGTAAAGGATTGGTTCCAATCAAAGAAATATGATAATCTACATAGTTTTTCATATCTACACACCTTCTTTCAGCCATTCTCTAAGTTCATTCTTTAAATTTGAAAAATCCTGTACTCCTAATATTAGTGTGTTTTCCAACGTTTCATCATCCCATATATTCTTGTATTCTCTCTTTAATTCATCAGTATCCCAACATAAATTTATATAACATATACCTGCTTCATCTCCTGCTAAATTCTTAGCCCTTTGTTTTATTTCGTATAACTTTCCTTTAGCCTCCTCCTGTGTACTAATGGATGTTATAGATATGGCAAATAGCTTATACTTTCTATATGCTACTAAATCCACTTCAAATACACCTTGTTCTTCATCAGATCTTATTTTTTTAATACTATGTTGAACATCTTCTATGATTCCTTCTTCTTTTAGCTCGATAAGTATATTTAATATATATTCTTCTAGCCATTTAGTACCTGCAAAATATCCGAAAATTTCTTCATCATTTGACCCTAATAATAGATTAATTTCATCATTATTTGAAAATATATTATAATCAAGAAATGCTTGACTTAAATTATTTATGAATTGCTTTTTATCATTGGTCCAACTTCCAGTAGCCGTGTTTTCTTTAATAAATTTCACTCTTTCATCATATTGCTTTTTACCAACACCACAAAATAAATTCCCTAATTTATTTGCTAACTCTTTTGCTTTAGGCATTGCTCCTTCTTCGTTAATTTCTTCCATATTATCTATATTACTATAAACACTTATTATATCTTTTATATTTAAATCAAAGTTCGAATCTAATTGGGATAATGACACACAATCAGAAATGTATTTCTTATTTGTTCCTTTGCTAAATTCAAAGTATAATAATTCTCGCTCTGGATCAATATAAGTCAAACTTATATTAGGATTTTTATTATATTTATCATAATTGTAGTTCTTAATTACATGATAAGCGGTTATAGATATAAGCTTAATACCTCCTGTATAATTTAATTCCAGTAAATTTATTTTATCTTCCATATAAAGCAAATTATCAAGTTTTTCTTGTATTTTCTCTTCTATGCTTCTTCTATTAAATTTATTTATTAAAAGTTTTTCTATTGTAATATTATTATTCATTTTTTCTTTAACTAATCTTCTAAATCTATTGTAAGGATGACCTTCAGTATCTTCAGTGCATATACATATTATTCTCCCTCCTTTATTTATTCTAGTCGTTGCCGATATTAAATTAGGAAAAGGATTACCACCCATTATTAAAAATAATATATCAGCTTTTTCCCTTATCATTTATACCTCCTCCCTTCCATTGAGTTCACTTATAACATTCTATAAAGATCTTAAAAATCCTTTATTTTCCTTAAAATATACGTTTTTCTATAATAGTTTCCAATATAAAACAATTGTTGCCATGTCTAATTATTTTACCTATGATACTATTAGAGTTTTTAATCAAATAAAGGCATTATATGCTCTTATAACATTATTAATATTGCAACAAATTAATGGCAATATCATAGTTCCTAAAGTGGTAGGTAAAAATGCAAACTTACATCCGCTGCTTGTAATGCTATCTTTGTTTATGTTTGGATCCTTATTTGGAATAATAGGTATGATTGTTGCTGTCCTTATTACTGCATTGATTAAGCATTTTGTTGTATAATTTATAAATCGTAGATTAGAAGAGAAGAAAATATAATTTTTATTTCATTTCCAACTGCATATGTTGATTTTATGTTGTTTCTTCCAAAAAACAATTTGTCGTCGAACTCTAGGGAGTTTTGCACTACTTAGAGTCGACGACAAATTTTAGTGCTTATTTATATAGGATTTATTCCATAATTGTTTCTATTGCAATAGTTAAAGCTTTTACAATAAGATCCAATGACATGCTTGGTGTATTGGTTTTCTCTATAACCTGCTCAGGCAAAAATGGAATGTGTATAAATCCACCTTTCATATTAGGATATTTTTTATCTATCTTGTACAATAATCCATACATTATATGATTACATACATAAGTGCCTGCTGTATTGAATACTTCTGCAGGAATATTATTCTTTTTTAATTCCTCCACTATTTTCTTTATAGGAAGTTTGGAAAAATATGCTGTATCACCATCGAGAAATATAGACTCCCTACCGAGCCTATAACCCCCCGATTAAATATATTTCCTGCCCTTATAGCTCCAATTTTTAAAAAATTCATCTTCATCAACCATTGACTTATATGGTGGTAATGTAAAATCAATAATTATATTAACTACATCAGTAAAATCAAGTTCATATTTTAATATTTTTTTACAGAAATTGGCCCACCTCTTTTGAATTTGTTTATCTTTAGTAAGTCTTGCAATTACAACAACAGAGTCCTTTTCATATGGTGTGCCTCGATTAGATAATGTTTCATATATTGCTTCTTGAAGTTTCCTACCCTCAAAATCAAATGTTGTTGCTAAATAATATATATCATAAAAATCCTTCATACGACCTGTAGCTTCCATTAAAGATATAATCACATCTAATTTCTCTGCTACTGTAGATTCTAAAGAATAAGTTAATACCTCAGGTTTTTCAAACTCTGGAAGTAATACTGGTAGAGCTCTTTCAACTGGGGAAGGTACAATAATATCTCCAACTCCAAAGTCTATACTAAAAGGTGTCTTTGTCCTTCCAATAATACCAGTAAGGTTGACCCTGATACCATGATACTCTTTAACCTCACTAATTTCCTCTAAACCTCTAATTTTAAACTCTACAAAATCATTATTGCTAGGTGAAAAAATAATTTCTTTAACAAGCTTTTCTATAGCATCTAAATCATTTGAATAATTCTTTAAAAGATAATCTGCATCAACTGTTGGTCTTGTAGTAAATCCACTAATTGAATATAATAAAAAACCACCTTTAAGAATAAGATTTTCTTTATAATTACTTCCTGAAAGCCTTCGAATAAATTCTTCTTGACAAAATAAATTTAGTAGTTGTTGCAATGGGATGCCTTGTTCTTTAGATTTGTTTTTTAGCCTTGCTAAAACTGATGCTTCAATATTTCCCATTACAACCACACTCCTATATATGTCTGTACCTTATTCTTAATGTTAAAAACTTTAGCATATTCAAACAAGTTCCTCACATTTTTCTTTGGATCTTTTATATAACGTTTTATGGCATTAGTAAATACTTCTATCTCCAACTTATTCTCATAGCGAAGAACATCACATATAGTCCTGTCCCTATCATATATTCTAACTTCTACACCATCTACCTGTATTGTATCAATGCCAATATCTATAAATTTAGATTTTAGATAATAAGGCTCTATTAAAGGATAATCAATGTCATATTGAGTAGTTTTACTATATCTATCCACTGCTATTTGCCAAGCTAGAGGTATTCTATCTGTATATCTATAATGCATCATTGCACTTTCTAGAAAAATTACTGCTTTAGGAAACAATCTTGCTATAATAACTTCTTCTTTTGGAATATAATCTGTTAGTTCATAAAAACCATATTTTATTCTAGAAATCATACCTTCTTCCAGCAACTTATTTATTTGTCGACTAGAAAATCCTAACTCTTTAAGCTCTGACGTCTTAAGAACTCCTCCATGCTTTTTAAATTCATTTTTCATTTTATCAATTTTAATCATTTTTACACCTCTTGGCCTGCACTGGTTTTTAAGTGCAGGCTTTTAAGTGCATCTTACCATAATATTACTTCAAATACAAGAATATTATCATGAATTTTTTTAAACGTCTTTATATGGTATTTTCTCTCCGTCTCTTATTAGGAAAACTTCTTCATCAGTGCCAACATACTCAATATAACTTTTCACAATAACATCTGCATATTTTTCATCTAACTCCACAGCATAGCAAATTCTTCCTGTCTACTCGCAGGCAATTAAAGTAGAACCACTCCATCTTCCTTAGCAGTCTTTCTATCATGGCAGGACTTACACAAAGATTGTAAATTATTAATATCATAGAACAATTCTTCATCACCTTTATGGGGTTCTATATGGTCCACAACTGTTGCTGGGGCAACTCTTTCAGCCTTCAAGCACTCTACACAGAAAGGTTACTTGTTTAAAACAACTAGGGAACATACAAAAAACTGCACACCCGTGTGCATAATTTAGCACTAGAGTGTGCAGTGGTTTGCTATGAAAAAGTAGCTAAATGTTCCTGTGGCAACGATTAATATTTACTTTTTAAAGTAATCTTTAGAATCATTCATAACTTCTAAAAATCTCTTATGACTATATTTATTTCTAACTTCTCTGAAATACTCCATATCCATATATTCCCTCATTACCCTTGATTCAAATGTGACTTTAGTTACTAAATCTTCCATATATACTACTTTCCCATATTTTATAACTTGAAATTTCAATACTTCATCTACGTTATTTAAAATAACTAAATCTATGTCTTCTCGATTAAATATTCCAACTAGTTCATCTAATATATCTAATTTAATAAACCCATCTACTTCACTATCAAAATACATAGCTATATCCAAATCACTATCAGCTCTATTTTCTCCTTTAGCATAAGAGCCAAATATATAGATAAGTTTTATTTCATAATCGCTAACTAATTTATCAATATGCTTGTTTAAAACTTTTTCTATTTCATTGATATCTCTTTGCATTCGTAACTCATCCTTATTATTTATAGTTTTCTTTTAACCATTTATCTACATAATCCATATATTTAATAAAATCATCTAATTCATTCTTTAATATATATATAATCATATCTTCATCAATCTTCGTATAGTCATGTACAAGTATATTTCTAAAACCTACCATTTTGGATAGTTTTTTTGAAAATTTTTCAGGGATAACACCTATTTGTGATAAAGTAATCATTGTTTCTTTATAGGTAGATGGCTTATCATTGTCCGTAACAGAGATCAAAATATTACCAATATCAATAACACATTCAATACATATTTGTATACCTCTCTCAATTCCCCAATATCTAATCATATCTTCTTTCAGATTGTCTTTATTAACATCAAAAGAAACTTGCTTTAGAAAAATTAAATTATTCTCTAATTCTTTAAATTTTCTACATATAATATCATATACATCCTTAGTCATATATAAGCCTCCATATTTTTTACTCACTATTTATAGTCTACCATAAATTGTGTGAAAATGTAAATGGATTATCATCAACTTCTATAACCTCTTTCTTCTAAAATATTTTTATTGCCGAATCCTTTTTCGTTGATAAACCAATTATAAATGCAAATAATTACTAGGTATAAAAAACTTATCTTAAACTTACTTCCAAAATAAGAAAACCCCTTGAAATCAAGGAGTTTGTATTGTATCAATATTTAGTTTATGTATGGTGGAGGCGAGGGGAGTCGAACCCCTGTCCGAAGATATCTCGGCAAGAGCATCTCCGAGCGCAGTTGCTGTTTTTTTGATTCGCCTCACATGGCTCCCAGCAACAGGATCCATGCTACGCTAGCTTCATAGATTCCGGCCTGCCGCAAAGCTTAGGCAGGTTCGTTCCCCACTAGTTTGACATCCAATCCCTAAAGAGTGGGTACTTTGGGGTGGACGTAGCTGGCTTTATTAAGCAGCAGCTAAAGCGTAACTTTCGTTATCTGCGTTTAATTTTAAGTTCTAGGTTGTTAATGCGGCCCCAGATCCGCAGCTCGCTTCTCTCGCCTCAAATATCCTCGTCGAATCCCAAATACGCCCCCATATTTACATCTTTTGCATCTCACGAAATGATCTTTCAATTTCGCGTTCTGCATGACGCTTAGCTATATCTGCCCGCTTATCATGCAGCTTCTTACCCCGTGCCACAGCAAGCTCCATCTTTACTAACCCCTTTTTAAAGTAGAGCTTGAGAGGTACAAGGGTTAAACCTTTTTGTTGGGTATAACCAATAAGTTTATTTATTTCCCTTCTATTTAACAAAAGTTTTCTAGGACGCGTAGGATCTACATTGTATATATTACCCTTCTCATAAGGACTTATATGCATATTATATACATATACTTCTCCATTTTGTACTGCAGCGTAAGAATCCTTTAAGTTAACTTTCCCTTGTCTTATGGATTTTACTTCCGTCCCTTTGAGTACAATACCTGCTTCATATACCTCTTCTATAAAGTAGTCATGCCTTGCCTTTTTATTTCTAGCAATTACTTTTACATCCTCAGCCATATCTACACCTACTTCGATAAAACAACCCTATCTGTATGCCTTTGCAACAAATAGGGTACTTTCATCTCTTCATTTGCAGTATACACTATATCATACAATTAAAACACTGTCAAGATTTTTAAGTGTTTGAGTTTCCGCATTTTTTCTGAATCATAGATAAATCAATACTTTTAGCGTTCAATATGTAAACAGCAAATAAAATACTACAAGTCAATATGATTTATAGGCTTCATATAAGTATTTTTTATTTTTTGCGGAAACTCAAGCTTTAAGTGACCTTTGTTGTGGAACTTCCATATAAGCTAAAATAAGATATTTCACCTATTCTCTGTGTTACATTACTTAGCTTATATCTTCTTCGTTTATTTCCATATTTCTTAATATATCCATCTCATCTACAGTAAGCACTTTAGATAGATCTAGAAGTACTATGAGTCTTTCATCTTGTTTGACAATACCCTCTATATACTCCTTGTCTATTTTAGTCATCTCCGGCGCATCCTTTATTTCCTCTGACTGTACTTTAAGTATTTCCATGACTTCATCTACTGAAAAAGCAACTAAATCTTCGCCTACCTCTGCCACAACTAATCTACTTTGCCCATTAAACGTACTCTCTCCAAGATTAAAACGTTTCTTAAGATCTAACACAGGCACCATTATTCCCCTATACTCAATGACGCCTTCAATAAAATCTGGGTTATTTGGTATCCTCGTAGGCTCCTTAGGAAATATTATCTCATAGATATTATATATATCGGCTCCATATATGTCATCACCAATTCTAAATATGACAAACTGGGTATCCATATATATCTCTCCTCTCCTCTTTTTATATTTAAACTTGGATCAAGTTTATTCTACACCATCATTTGTAGGTATCCATTGATAAAGTCATCAAGTTCACCATCCATAACAGCGTCTATATTACCCACTTCAATACCTGTGCGATGATCTTTTACCATGCTATAGGGATGAAATATATATGACCTTATCTGGCTTCCCCATTCTATTCGTTTCATTTCGCCTTTCATTTCACGTAGTTTTTCCTCTGCCTCCCTCTCTTTGAGCTCAAGCAATCTTGCTTTCAATACTTTCATAGCGGTTTCCCTGTTTTGTATTTGAGAACGCTCATTTTGGCATTGAACTACTATCCCTGTAGGGATATGCGTTATTCTAACTGCTGAATCAGTCATATTTACATGCTGACCGCCTGCACCACCTGCTCTAAATGTATCTACTTTTATTTCATCTGGTTTTATTTCTATTTCTAAATCATCTTCAAGTTCGGGCATTACATCCACCGATGCAAATGAAGTATGTCTTCGCCCTGAAGAGTCAAAAGGGGATATGCGTACCAATCTATGAACTCCCTTTTCTGCTTTCAAATATCCATAGGCATTCATGCCTGTAGCCTGAAATGTGACACTCTTAATACCTGCCTCCTCTCCAGGAAGCATATCCAAAACATCCACCTTATACCCCTTAGATTCACACCATCTAGTATACATGCGATAAAGCATAGAAGTCCAATCCATGGCTTCTGTTCCTCCTGCTCCTGCGTGTAATGATATTATAGCATTATTTTTATCATATTTTCCTTTAAGCAAAGTCTCAAGTCGAAGATGCTTTATCTCCTTTTCAAGGATATTTATCTCCTTTTCTATATCAGGTACAAGGGACATGTCTTCCTCCTCGGTAGCCAGCTCAATGAGAACTTCAACATCCTCTATTATAGATACCAACTTATTATATCTTTGAATCCTATCCTTTAAATGTTTGAGTTCTTTACTCACCTTCTTAGATTTTTCAACATCATTCCAAAAAGCAGGATCATTCATCTCTTTTTCTAATTCTCTTATGCGCCTTTCACATCCAGGGATGTCAAAGGGACTCACCTATTTCATCGAACGATTCCTTCAATTCCTTTAGTCTTCCATTTGAAATTTCTAATCCAACCATCCATATCACACCTCTCTAATCCTAATATACAATCTATTTTATAATATTATCGCAAATTCTTTCATGATAAAAATGGGCCTATATATTATCGTTTTATGCATCTCTTCCACAACATTTTTTATATTTCAATCCACTACCACATGGACAAGGATCATTGCGACCTATTTTAGGACCCTTGACAATTGGCTTATTGTTAGCTTTCTTATCTTCTCCATGTATAGCACGAACAGGTTCAGCAACTTGTTCACGTTTAGGTACCTCTGTATCAATTTTCATACTAAATAGACCCCTTAAAGTATCTTCTTGTATATTTCTTACCATTTCCTGAAACATCTCATAACCTTCTAGTTTATATTCAATGACTGGATCGCGCTGACCATATGCCCTAAGACCAATGCCCTGACGGAGTTGATCCATAGCATCTATATGATCCATCCATTTTTGATCTACAGTACGAAGTAGGATCACCCGTTCAGCTTCTCGCATTATATCAGAGCCTACTTCTTCTTCTTTTGCATCATATAATTTGTGTGCTACCTTTAATATCTTGTCTTTTAAAGATTCTCTTGTAAGATCATATATTTCATCTTCTGATATGAGAATTGCACCTTTAGGTAAAAAAACATTTTCAAAATACTTAAGTAGTCCTTTTATATTCCAATCCTCTGGCTCATCAAGGCCTTCTGTAAATAGTTCTATTGTATCCTCAACAAACATATCTAACATACCTAATATTGAATCTTTGATATTTTCGCCCTCAAGAACACGCCTACGCTGAGAGTATATGGTCTCCCTCTGTATATTCATTACATCGTCATATTGAAGTACATGACGCCTTATATCAAAGTTCGAACCTTCTACTCGCTTTTGTGCTTGTTCGATTTGTCTTGATAACATACCATACTCTATTGCCTCATCATATTCAAGCCCCAATCGCTCCACCATATCCCTTATCTTATCAGAGCCAAATAGCCGCATAAGATCATCTTCTAGAGATATATAGAACCTAGACGAACCTGGATCACCCTGTCTACCAGCTCTACCCCTCAATTGATTATCTATACGTCTACTCTCATGACGCTCAGTACCTATTATGTGTAGTCCTCCTACCTCTAAGACCTTTTGACGATTTTCTTCACATTCCACCTTATATTTTTCAAACAATTTATTATAGATTGCTCGTGCTTCCAATACTTCTTCATCATCTGTCTCTTCAAAACTACTTACCTTCGATAGTATACTGTCAGAGTAGCCTTGTTTTTTCATCTCCTGCTTAGCCAAAAACTCTGGATTCCCACCTAATATGATATCTGTCCCACGTCCAGCCATATTGGTAGCTATAGTAACAGCTTTATATCTACCAGCTTGAGCTACAATCTCAGCTTCCTTTTCATGATATTTAGCATTCAATACTTCATGGGGGATACCCCGCCTCTTTAGCATGGCACTCAATAACTCTGACTTTTCTATAGAAACTGTACCTACCAATACAGGTTGCCCAACTTCATAACATCTAGCTATCTCTTCCACTATTGCATTATATTTTGCTTCTAAAGTCATGTATACAGCATCATTATAATCCTTTCTTATCATTGGCTTATTGGTAGGTATGACAACAACATCTAAACCATATATGGTCTTAAACTCATCTTCTTCTGTCTTCGCTGTACCTGTCATGCCTGATAACTTATCATACATTCTAAAAAAGTTTTGAAACGTTATAGTTGCTAGAGTCTTGCTTTCCCGCTTTACTTTTACTCCTTCTTTGGCCTCTATAGCTTGATGAAGTCCATCACTATACCTCCGACCTAACATAATCCTACCAGTAAATTCATCTACTATAAGTACCTGATCATCTTTTACTACATAATCTCTATCCCGTTTCATGAGAGCATGTGCCTTAAGTCCTTGATATATATGGTGGGATAGCTGGGCATTATTAGGATCCGCCAAATTATCTATATTAAAGTATTCTTCCGCCTTTTCAATACCTTTCTCAGTTAGATTGACTGTATTTGCCTTTTCATCCATCTCATAGTCCACTGAAGGCTTTAATGTTCTTATAAAGCGATCTACACGAAAATACATATCAGTTGATTTATCCCCCGCACCAGAGATTATAAGAGGGGTGCGCGCCTCATCTATAAGAATAGAGTCCACTTCATCTATTATAGCAAAATTCAGTTCTCTCTGTACCATATCCTCTTTATATATTACCATATTATCCCTAAGATAATCAAAACCAAACTCGTTATTTGTACCATATACTATATCAGCTGCATAATTTTTTCGTCTATCAGCATTCTTCATACCACTTACTATAAGTCCTACTGATAAACCTAAAAATTTATATATCTTCCCCATCCATTCACTGTCACGGCGTGCTAGATAGTCATTTACGGTTACTATGTGAACACCTTTTCCTGTTAGAGCATTCAAATAGGCAGGTAGAGTTGCCACCAACGTCTTTCCTTCACCTGTTTTCATCTCTGCAATACGTCCTTGGTGAAGAACTATTCCACCTAATAGCTGTACTCTAAAATGACGCATACCTAGCACCCTAACTGATGCCTCCCTTACTACTGCAAAAGCCTCTACTAAGAGTTCCTCTAATGTCTCACCCTTAGAAAGCCTACCTTTAAACTCAGCAGTCTTAGCCCTAAGCTCATCATCACTCAGTTTCTGCATAACTGGTTCTAACGCTTCTATCTCGTCTACCGTCTTCATAAGACGGTCTATCTCCTTCTCATTACTATCACCAAATACTTTTTTTAGTAATTCAAACATTCAACACACCCCTAAATCTTATCTCCTAATCATTATTTAATGATAACACCTAATAGGCTAATATTCAAGAAAAATAAAACAATCGTTCCCATGGGTTGTATACAGAAGTTAAACATATGTGTGTATAAGAAAATTAAGAAATTGCATGTGTTTATAAACAATAATAAATACTATTACACTATTTTTACTTATAACAAACAAAAATGCCATTCTAGATATTTCACATAGAATAGCATAGAGTTTTATATCCTCCCACAAAATAAATTTTTTGTGGGAGGATACTCACTATTCATATCACAAATAAATTATTACTGTTATCAATGATATAATTTAAACTCATAAAACGATATTCTTAATGTTAATTTTTAATAGTTTTAATATAATTTAACCAAACTAAATTTTAACAATAAATATAATTAGGAGAAAAGACAAACCCTTCCTCCTAATATATTCTAAAGATATTCTGGCTCTATGAGTCCATAGTTCCCATCTTTTCGTTTATATACTACATTGACTTCATCTGAATCGGCATTAGTAAATACAAAAAAGTTGTGCCCTAGTAATTCCATCTGTAGTATAGCTTCTTCAACTCCCATAGGCTTGACTGCAAAACGTTTAGTCTTAACAACTTTGGGAGGTGTTTCACTCTCCTCTTCGAATTTATCACTAAATAATGGTTTATCATATTTAAAAGCTCCCGATTTCATCCGCTTATCAAGCTTTGTCCTGTACTTGTGGATTTGCTTTTCTAGTTTATCTAAAACACTATCTAATGTCTTATACATATCATCTGTATACTCTTCTGCTCTAAGTACTACTCCATTAAAAGGAATGGTTACTTCCATTATATGTCGATTCTTTTCCACGGATAATGTTATTTGTACTTCAGTATTTTCATCAAAGTACCTCTCTAGCTTACTTACCTTCTTAATAATTTGTTGCCTCAAAGCATCAGTAATTTCTACATTTTTACCGCTTATTGTTATACGCATTGCGGTCAGCTCCTTTCACTTATTTAGTTTTAAATAAAACTATTCTAAATATATCGAGCCCCCTTATAAAAAGTATTATATCATCGAGGATATACTTATCTTAATATATTTATACCCCTTTGCACTCCCGGTAAAACTAGTTTATTTTAAAAAACTCCATCTTAGAATCTATCTTAGCTAATTGTTCCTCGGAAATAGTCTCAAATGTGGCTAATTCCCATTTATTATCAGATTGTTTAAGGCCTATTTCTAAATATATTATCTCATCATCTCTTATATATTTACAATACAGTGCATATTTATCTCCAATTTTATAGACTCTTTCACTCAAATAAACATCATACGAAGTTTGGGGATCTATTGACTCCAATATAGAATCATATTTTACAGTCTCTAAAGAGGATGCCAATTTTTTATCGTATAATACATTCTCAAAATCAGCTTGGCTTAATCCTTCTTTTGCACAAGACATAAATATATCATTTATCTGTTCTGCAACGAGAGGAGCTTGATGTTTTATTGTAAAGCTATATAAACTAATAGTCAAAGACAGCACAATACTACAACCTATTATGAGATATATAAACTGCTTATTGACAAGAACCCTATCATTGGATTTCGCAGCATCTTTTATTCCCTTTATACGCTTTACAAGTATAGGTATTAAAACAAGAATGGTAATAAGTCCATATACAATCTTAGTTGCCTTCAAAAAAACCCCTCCTCACAACACTCGACTTAAAAAAGCTCTAGTCCTTTCTTCTTTTGCATTATTAAATATTTCTTCAGGTGTTTCTTCTTCTGCTATTATACCATCATCCATAAATAGTATTCTATCGGCTACCTCCCTAGCAAAACCCATCTCATGAGTAACCACAATCATGGTCATTCCTTCCATAGCAAGCTGCTGCATAACTTGTAGCACTTCTCCCACCATCTCTGGATCAAGGGCAGATGTGGGCTCATCAAATAGCATTATATCGGGATCCATTGCAAGTGCCCGTGCTATTGCCACCCTCTGTTTCTGACCTCCTGACAGTTGATTTGGATATACATGATCTTTATCAGGAAGACCTACCTTCCTCAAAAGGGAAATTGCTTTCTCCTGTGCCACCTTAGGTTCCTGCTTCTTAAGTTTTATAGGGGCCAATGTTACATTATCCATAACCGTCATATGGGGAAATAGATTAAACTGTTGAAATACCATTCCGAGCCTTTGCCGAAGTCTGTTTATATCCTTTCCTAGTTCTTTAATAGACAAGCCGTCGATGTATATATCTCCTTCTGTAGGCTCTTCTAATAAATTTAAACATCTCAAAAATGTGCTTTTCCCTGAACCGCTTGCACCTATTATGCATACTACTTCTCCCTTTTTTATCTCGGTATTAATTCCTTTCAAAACTTCCAGCTCTCCAAAACTTTTATGCAAATTGACAACCTTAATCACTTATACTCATCCTCCTCTCTAACTTGCCCAAGAAATAGGTGAGTATAGATGTAACATATAGATATATAAGTGCTACTATGATAAACGGTGTATACGCATCAAAGGTTCTACTCCTCACTATATCCCCCATTCTGGTTAGATCATCTAGGGCAATATATCCAGCAATTGCTGTCTCCTTAAGTAAAACTATAAACTCACTAACCAAAGCAGGTAATATATTTTTTACCGCTTGGGGAATTATTATATATCTCATAGATTGTCCATAAGAAAAACCAAGTGAACGGGCAGCCTCCATTTGTCCCTTGTCCACCGCTTGAATACCTGCTCTAATAAGCTCTGCCACGTATGCACCACTATTTATACCAAATGCAACAGATGCAATCACAATCTTAGGAAGAGAACTACTGCCTAAAATTGCATAATATATGATCACCAACTGAACAACGGCGGGAGTTCCCCTTATTAAATTAATATACAATGAAGCTACCTTATTCAGTACTTTATTCTTAGTCATCCTAGCAAAAGCAACAAGTAATCCAATTATTACACCAAGCATTGCAGCATATACTGTAAGCTTTAACGATACTCCCAAACCCTTTATAAATAAGAGATATCTATCTTCTTTTATTAAATTAATATATATTGCATCAGATAATGTCTTATATATATCTACTAAAAAACTCATCTAATCCTCTCCCGATCATATTGACAAATTATCTCTCACCACATAAATTAAGCTAGCATCTAGGTAAATACCATATGCTAGCCCAATAGAAATCACTCACCAACAGAATATTTGTTTACAAGTTCATCTATCTCACCGTTTTGCATCATTTCATCTAACACTTCATTTATTATTTCTATGAGTTCCTCATCGTCTTTTCTAACGGCTATCACATAGCTTTCTTCGTCTCCGGCTCGCTCATCTAATATCTTAACTCCGTCATTTTCAGCCACCAACATCTGGGCAGGTAATATATCTATTATCACTGCATCTAGGTTGCCGTTTTTAAGGTCAAGCACAGCCTCTAATCCATTATTATATCTTTGAACATCAGCATCTTCTATTTTTTTTGTCGCTAGAATGTCTCCTGTAGTTCCAGTCTGTACTCCTATCTTCTTTCCCTCAAGGTCATCTACACCTTTTATCTCATCGTTCGATTCCTCCACTATTATGGCTTGTACTGCTTTAAAATATTCTTTACTGAATATCATATCCTTTTCTCTATCCGGATCTTTACTATAACCCGCTGCAATAAAATCTATCTTACCTGACTTAAGAGCAGCTGGAAGAGGATCAAATTTCATATCCTCTACTACAAGTTCCACACCTAATCTTTCAGCAATTCGCTCAGCAATCTCTGCATCTATTCCAATGACTTCTTCTCCATCCCTCATCTCAAAAGGAGGAAATTCAGCATTGGTGCCCCATATTACTTGTCCTTTTTTTTCTATCCGAGCCATAGTATCTATATTGCCACACGATACAAAAGTTATAGTCATAGTAAATATAAGGCATAGCAATAATAACTTTTTACAATTCTTCATCCTGTTAGCCTCCTATTTAAAAACACTTTATATTATTTATCGCACGACAATTATTATATACGAATAATTACAATAAATCAATGTATATTTATCCTTTCAAGTCCCAGTTGTTAAAGTGCTAAAAGATGAATAGTTTTAGTCATTAACGTGTAGATAGTCAGTTATTAAAATGTAAAAAACCCTGGATTAATTCGTCCAGGGTCTACAGACTATATTATTA
>CZCB01003931.1_pt1 | contig 27730 bp, 27 predicted proteins | sample 591991 | NCBI WGS metagenome assembly CZCB01 (sample SAMEA3556809, study PRJEB10932) | anaerobic digester metagenome
GATAATCGTAAGGAACCGTGGAAAATAGGAATGATGTTGGGTTTTAGGATACTGTCTCTTTTTATGATGGGTAAGCTCACGATACCTATTATAGAAAGTAGAATTCAGGAAATATTAAATGTAGTTGTAAAGGCTATAATAATGGATCATGGAGAGATTGCAAATGATGTAGATGAATTTGCAGACATTAAAAGCATAATAGGATATTTTGATGTATAAAAATATAAAAACTGTCAATACTTATCAATAACATAGGATATAAGGTTTCTTTGGATTGAAACTAGTTATAATTCCGAAGGATTTATGCCAAGTAGTGATGTCAACATTCGTTGGAGACTAAAATAGGGGGTATTGACAGATGCAAAAGTTTAAAATATTTGGAGTAGTATCCATATGCTTCATAATTTTAATGTCATATGGCTATTATGCAAAAAATACAGGATATTCTGCAGATGAGCAATATATGAGATTTCATGTAGTGGCCAATAGCGACTCTCCTGAAGATCAAGCCCTTAAGCTTGATGTGCGGGATAGATTACTTGATGAATTCAATGAGACATTCAAAGATATAGCATCTATAGAGGAAGCAGAAGAAGTGGTGAGGCGTGAATTATATAGATTGGAAGAAATAGCAAATGATGAGATAGCAAGGCATGGTAAAGATTATAAAGCGAATGCCATGGTAGGATTTTTTGACTTTCCGATAAAGTCTTATGGTAATTTAGTGTTACCTGCGGGTAAATATTATGCATTGAAGATAGTACTTGGAAATGGTGCGGGAGCAAATTGGTGGTGTGTAATGTTTCCACCTTTATGTTTTGTAGATATAAGTCATGGTGTGGCAACAGATATGCAGAGTAATGATATTCCAAATGTGCAGGATGATATTATCTCAGATCTTCAGGATTATGATATAGATGATACCCATAAAGAAGGAAAAGATCTAGACGAACGTTTTGCGACAGAATCTAGTTATACACATATGGATAATGACAGATTGAATACTGGACAGGAGTTTGAAAGCATCCATAACGAAGAGTTGGATTTGCCTTCAAAATTAAAGAATAACAAAAGCACTGAACTTGAAAGTGTTCATAATTAAGCGATGAAAGATAATGGACAGGTAATAGAATATAAGTTTAAGACAAAGGAGTGGTTTGACAAATCTATTTCAAAGATGGTGAAATTATTTTCGTTTAAACCTTAATATATAAACCTAGAGGGCAAAATGCCCTTTTTTATTTTACAAATATTCACTAGTATATTGAGATTTGATTGGACAATAATATAATAGATGATTTTATCTAGAGAGGGAGAATGTTATGCGCTTTAAGTATAGAAAAAGTGCTATAGTCATTTTATTTACAATGTTTATATGCAGTTTTTTAATTGCCCATTACATATACAGGGATGACAATTCTAGAGAAGCCGCTTCTTTGCACTGGGGAACGACAGGGGATAAGGTATATGAAGTGCAGCGAAAATTAAAACAATGGGGATATTACGATGGTCCAATAGATGGAGTATATGGTACTGATACAGCTAAAGCAGTGAAGCAATTTCAAAAAAGGCATGGGCTTAGGGCTGACGGTGTAGTAGGGGATTCTACAGCTGCAGCCTTAGGTGTTAAGCTTAAAGGAAAAATTTCGGGAAAATATCGTGCATCTAGGGGGAGTAATATAGATAGAGGAGATATTTATATACTGGCAAGGGCAGTACATGCAGAGGCGAGGGGTGAGCCATATGTAGGGAAGGTTGCTGTAGCCGCTGTAATTTTAAATAGGGTAAAACATTCGTCTTTTCCCAATACAATAGCAGGAGTAGTATATCAGCCAGGCGCATTTACAGCTGTATTTGATGGGCAGATAAATCTATCTCCAGATAATGAATCGCTGAGGGCAGCAGCCGATGCTATGAATGGATGGGACCCTACAGGTGGTGCTATATACTATTATAATCCTGCAAAATCAACCAGCTCTTGGATATGGTCAAGACCAGTTGTAATAGAGATTGGAGATCATAAATTTGCAAAATAGGCTTTAAGGAGGGATACATATGAGACAGAAAAGAACGACTATAGTATTGACATTTGCCCTTATAGTGACAGGAATATGGGGAGTGTATAACTATGTATTAAATAGGCGGCATACTATACAGATGGATAATCTATATCAGAGGGCTTTTTTTGATATGGTGGGACATGTAAATAATATTGAAACTTCACTGTCTAAATTAATGGTGAGTGGAGATCAAAGTCAACATTTAAAATTGATTTCAGAGATTTGGAGGCATTCTGATGCTGCTCAGGTAGAGTTGGCTAGTTTACCAGTCTCTCATATATCTCTTATAAAAACCTCTAAGCTATTAAATCAAATGTCTGATTATAGTAATTATTTGACAAAGAGTGTGGGACAAGGAAAGACATTGTCGTTAGACGAGAGCAATAATTTAAGAGAATTATATAATAACTATGTGAAATTAGGAGAAGAGCTAAGGTCATTACAAGATAATATAAATAGCGGAGGAGTGAGTTGGAAGGATATAAGTAGGCAAGGTAGTCGTCTAAAAGGAAAGACTGATGATATTATAACACGCCAATTTGTGGACATTGAAAATAGTGATATAGAATATCCTACACTTATATATGATGGACCTTTTTCAGATGCATTAGAAGAATTTGAGAATATAGAGTTAGAAGGTGCTGAAATAAATGAAGATCAAGCAATTGAGATCGTTAAGGATTTTTTAGGGGAAAACAAAATAAGTAATATAGGTAAATGGAGTGAAAATAATGGTGATATAAAATGTTGGGGTGTTTATGCAGAACTAGAAGATGGAAGGGGACCTTTTTATTTTACTGTAAGTAAAAAGGGTGGGAAATTAGTAAATATGATAGGAGATCCAGGAGAAGAAGAAGAAAAAATATCACTTGAGAAGGCAGTAGATATTGCAAGGGATTTTTTGAAAGATAGAGGCTATGAGAATATGGTTCCTACATATAAAAAAAATTACCAAGGTATATGTACTATGAATTTTGCATATAGAGATGGAGATGTAATAGTATATCCAGATCTTATAAAAGTTAAGTTATCATTAAAGGATGGACAGGTGGTGGGTTTTGAATCCAAAAACTATTTGATATCTCATAGACCACGGGATCTAGATAACCCCAGTCTTTCGTTAGATGAGGCAAGTGCATTGGTAAACCCTTCATTTGAAATAGAATCAAAACGTCTTGCAATTATTCCAACTCCTGGCAGGGAGGAGAGGTTATGTTATGAATTTAATGGAAAATTTGGAGAGGATAGGTTTATAGTATATATAGACGCAAACACAGGACAAGAAGTAGATATTTTAAAGATAATAGAAAGTGATACAGGAACATTGGTGATCTGACAATATTTATATAGAATTAATATTATGATGGAGGGGAAAATAAGTTTGACGGCAGTGGAAAATATCATGTCGTCAAAGGGGGGAGGTTATAAGATGGCTAGACGTCGTGGTATCATGTCCGATGATTTAAAATATGAGATTGCAAAGGAATTAGGCGTGGATGACGTTGTTAGAAAAGAAGGCTGGGGTGCAGTAAGCTCAAGGGATTGTGGGAATATGGTAAAAATAGCCATAGAGATGGCTGAAAAGAAAATGAAAGACCAGTCTAAATAGTAACTTAAAACCTTACCAGACTAAAAAAACTAAAGCGGAGGTTTATCTTCCGCTTTAGTTTTTGTTTTCTTTATATTTGAGTGCTGCTCCCACAAAATCAGCAAATAGTGGATGGGGCCTATTTGGTCTAGATTTAAATTCTGGGTGGAATTGAACACCTACGAACCATGGATGTTCTTTGAGTTCAATTATTTCTACAAGGTTTCCATTAGGGGAGGTACCCGATATTATTAGTCCATTAGATGTCAATGTTTGGATATATTTGTTATTGACTTCATATCTATGTCTGTGCCGCTCTTGTACGGTGTCAGTTTTATAAGCTTTACTTGCTAAAGTACCTTCCTTAAGAGTACATGGATATGCACCTAATCTCATGGTACCACCTAAAGTATCTATATTTGTCTGGGAGCTTAAGAGGTCAATTACAGGATGGGGAGTATTTTCATTAAATTCTGTACTGTTGGCATCTTTAAGTCCTGCGACATTTCTTGCGAATTCTATTATGGCTATCTGCATACCTAGGCATATTCCTAAATAGGGAATAGCATTTTCTCGTGCATATTTGGCAGCGAGAAACTTGCCTTCTATCCCCCTATCGCCGAAGCCACCGGGGACTAGTATACCATCTACATCTCCTAGGACATTATTCATGTTTGTTTCGTTTATATGCTCTGAGTGTATCCATTTTATCTTTACATCGGTATCGTGTGGCAATCCACCATGGGATAATGCCTCAACAACACTTAAATATGCGTCATGGAGCTCCACATATTTTCCCACTAGGCCAATTACTACCTCTTTTTTTAAATTTTTCATTTTATCCACCATTGCAGACCATTCATTCATATCTGCAGCAGCGCCATCGCAAAGATTTAAACGCTTTACAACTAGATCATCTAGACCTTCTTTTTCTAGTAGTAGAGGTACTTCATAGAGATTTTCTGCATCTAGATTTTGTACCACATGCTCTCCGTCTAGACTGCAAAAAAGCCCTATTTTATCTTTCAGGTCTTTAGATAAGGGCTTTTCCGATCGGCATACTATTATATCAGGTTGAATACCGATACTTCTTAATTCTTTAACGCTGTGTTGGGTAGGTTTGGTTTTTAGTTCGCCTGCCATGGAGAGATAAGGAACTAGAGTTACATGTATATACATACAATTTTCCGGTCCTACTTCTCCCTTCATTTGGCGAATTGCTTCCAAAAATGGAAGACTTTCAATATCCCCCACTGTACCACCAATTTCTGCGATTACAACATCGGGTTTCATTTCATCTGCAACTTTATAGACTCTGCTTTTTATTTCATTTGTTATATGGGGTATTACTTGTACGGTACCGCCTAAATATTCTCCTGTACGCTCTTTGTTTATAACGGACCAATAGATCTTACCTGTTGTAACATTGTTATTCTTACTTAAATTTTCATCTATGAAACGTTCATAGTGACCAAGATCCAAATCTGTTTCTGCTCCATCTTCTGTGACAAAGACCTCGCCGTGTTGATAGGGACTCATAGTTCCAGGATCCACATTTATATATGGATCCAGTTTTTGTATAGAAACCTTTAATCCACGATTTTTTAGAAGTCTTCCTAAAGACGCCGCTGTTATTCCTTTTCCTAGAGAGGAAACAACTCCTCCAGTTACAAAAATAAATTTAGTATCCATATCTTCCTCCGAACACATTTCAACATAATTCTACACCAAACTATTTTATATGTTTGTACAACCTGTTGTCAAGGGCGAATTAGTTTGAGTTTAGACAAACTAAGTAGTGAAACCATGTGGGCTCATGAACTACATTCGTTTATAACAGTTTATTAACTGTTTACATTTTAAAGACACAATTTACTTTTTCAGAGATTTAGTAAAATTTTAAAACCATACATATTAAAACCACTTTATAATGTATCAAGACTATATGAAGTACTTACATTCCCCGAGGCTATACAGATATTAAAACCACTTTATAATGTATCAAGATTATATGGTGTATTACGAATAAAAAATATCTCCTCTTTAGTGGATTGTTTAATATGTTTCAATATCTATTTTTTTAGGACATTCTATATCTTGTCCTAAAAAATTACTTCCTATTTGTTCGAATCTCTGACCAAAATCGCTCACAAAGAATCTATACGTACCTGTATTTTTATTTGAGTTTAGCATATTGTTTTCAGTCAAAATTTGTTTAGTCATTAACGCGGTACCCTCTGCAGGATCTATAAGAGTTACTCCTTCGCCCATTGTCTTTCCGATGACATTGGTTAAGAGGGGAAAGTGGGTACATCCAAGCACTAGAGTATCAATTTTTTCAAGTTTTATGTTTTCTAGATACTTTTTAGCGGTCAAATATGCCACATCTGTTTCAGCCCATCCCTCTTCTACAATAGAGACAAATAAGGAACAGGCTTTAGTATATATAGAAATATCAGGCGCACGTTTTAATATCGCCTTTTCATAAGCTGCGCTTGATATGGTTCCTTCAGTTCCAATTACTCCTATCTTTTTATTTATAGTTGCGGATACTGCAGCCTGTGCACCAGGTTCTATTACACCGACAATGGGGATGTGAAATTTAGTCCTCAGCAGTTTGAGGCAACAAGAACTTACAGTATTACAGGCAACCACTACCATTTTTACATTTTGGGTCTTAAGAAAACGGACACATTGGGAGGAGTATTTCGCCACTATTTCCTTTGAACGTGTACCATATGGTATACGTGCTGTATCACCAAAATACACAATATCCTCATTTGGAAGCTCAGCCATTAATTCTTTGACGACAGTTAAGCCTCCTAGCCCAGAATCAAAGACACCAATAGGCCTATTGTCCATCTATATCACTCCTCATCTAATATGCTTAGAATGATATTTTTAGAATTCTAAGCATATGTATTATGTTTTTCATTGAAACGATCTAGGGCAAGTTCTATTAGTGTATCCATTAGTTTTGTATAAGGAATACCAGATTCTTCCCAAAGTTTAGGATACATGCTTATCTTTGTAAATCCTGGCATAGTATTTATTTCATTCAGATAGATATCGTTTGTCTTTCTATGTACAAAGAAATCTACTCTGGCAAGGCCACTACAGTCGAGGGCTTTAAAGGCTTTTATAGCTATATGTTGAATTTCGTCACTTATATCTTTAGGTAAAGGTGCAGGTATGATAAGCTTTGATTTACCATCCCCAAAATATTTTGCCTCATAGTCATAGAAGTCATTACAAGGAATTATTTGTCCTAAGACAGATGCCTTAGGATAGTTATTTCCAAGGACAGCACATTCTATCTCATAGCCATCGATAAATTCTTCAACTATTATCTTTCTATCATATTTTGAGGCATTTTCTAGGCCTTCTGCAAGCTGATTTCTATCATAGCATTTGCTTATACCTACGCTAGAACCTAAATTAGCAGGTTTTATAAATACAGGATAGTCAAATATATCTTCTATATATGAAAGAACCTTTTCTCTGTCTTCTATAAAATCTCTCTTTAATATAACCCTATATTTTGCTTGGGGCAGGCCGTAGCTTTGAAATATAGCCTTAGATATGGCTTTATCCATACCTGTGGAGGAGGCGACCACGTCACATCCTACATAAGGAATCTGGGCAAGCTCAAAGAGTCCTTGTATTGTTCCATCTTCTGCATGGGGTCCGTGCATTACAGGGAAAATTACATCTATTTTATATATTTTGCTGGGATCAGACAATAAGAAAAATCCACCATAGGATGGATCTGGAGGGAATACAATGGGTACAGCTAATTTTTCCCATGAACCATCTTCGATTTTATTAGGTTTTCCATCATATAACATCCAATTTCCTGCTTTAGTTATACCTATTAAGTATAGGGAATATTTATCTTTATCTATATTGTTTATAACGGAGGTGGCAGACATCAATGATACTTCATGTTCTCCTGATTGACCTCCAAAGAGAATAGCAAGTTTTAACTTTTCTTTCATAACAGTTCCTCCTAATTCATTTATGATAATATTCTACTATTTATTGTTGTATAATTCAATGGAGATAGAACTTGAGTTTTCATATTTTTGTAAATTCGTGTAACTTTACAACCTAGGGTGTTAGAAAAATATCTAAAAAAGTCTAGTAAAACTAAAAAGCTATGATATAATAACATAATATAGGACGTTTTAGGAGGTGTTTTAATGCTTGTAACATTAAAAGAAGTATTGGGAGATGCCCAAAAAGGTAGATATGCTGTCGGCGCTTTCAATGTAAACAACATGGAAATAGTACAAGCTATTATTGAAGCAGCAGAAGAACAGCAGTCTCCAGTTATTCTTCAGGCGAGCCAAGGTGGACTTAAATATGCCGGGGTAGATTACATAGCAGCTATGGCAAGGCTTGCTGGGGAGAAGGCAAGTGTTCCTGTGGTAGTTCATCTTGATCATGGTACAGACTTTAAACAAATAATGCTATGTGTAAGAAATGGATTTACATCTGTTATGATCGATGGTTCTAAATATCCATTGGAGGAAAATATTGAAGTTACCAAAAAGGTAGTGGAAGTTGCCCATGCAGTTGGAATGTCTGTAGAAGGAGAACTAGGAAAAATAGGTGGAGTAGAGGACGATGTAAAGGTAGATGAAAGGGAGGCAGCTATGACTGATCCTGCTGATGCTGAATACTTTGCAAAGGAAACAGGGGTCGATGCATTGGCTATATCGATAGGTACAGCCCACGGTCTATATAAGGGTGAACCTAGATTAGATTTTGACAGATTAAAGAATATAAGAGCTGTAGTGGATGTTCCTCTTGTACTTCATGGAGCTTCAGGTGTGTCTGATGAGGCTATAAAAAAAGCTGTTGAACTGGGTATATGTAAGATAAATATTGATACAGACATACGCCAGGCATTTACTAGGGGAGTACATGCTGCCGTTAAGGAGAATCCTGATGAGTTTGATCCTAGAAAAATATTAGGTCCTGCTCGTGATGAGATGAAAAATATTGTAGCTACTAAGTTAAAACTCTTTGGTAGTGCTGGTAAAGCTTAATAAAAAAAGGGCTAATTTCTTAGCCCTTTTTTACATATTTGATATTCTACATGTTTTATGTTGACGCATATGGGTATAAAGTATTATAATGAATATAGTGCTGTTTGTCTATAGATATCTATACCATTGTAAAGTATCTTTTCAAATCTTAAGTTCTCTATTTTAAAATATTCAGTTTAAGAGGTAAGTTGGGTTTCTAAGAGGGAAAGGCATGGTATATTAAAGTAAATATATGGCAACAATATCAATGTATGACATATACAGTGATGTTGCCAATTCTATATGCGATTCAAAATTTTAAACATAATGGGAGGAATTAATATTGGATTTATTGGATTTAGATTTAACTCGTCTTGAAAACAATACAATTCTAGAGTTAAGAGAATTTGCAAAACAACTTGGATTAAAAAGTGTTACAAAATACAGGAAGGCGCAGCTCATTGAACTAATACAGGCAAAGCTTACAGAAATGTCACAAGAACAGAATATAGAAATGGATGAAAAGCTAGAAGTTGATATCCCTCCAAAGGAAGAAAAAAAATCACAACATAGAAAAAGTGGAAGGCCTAGGAAGGTAGAAGAACCACAACATGCCCAACTTAAATTAGATGGTGTAGAAGACGAAGAAGATAGGCCTGACATAGAAGAATCTAAAAAAGATGAAGGTGGTACTTCTGATGATAGTTTGGTATCACATGGCAGCGAATACAAAGAACACGAAGAACTAGAAGATGATGAAAGAATACAAGATGATGAAAATGCAGAGGCGACAGTATTGGAATATCCTGAAGATGACTATGATAAACAGGTGGCCTATGCAAGGAAGTATTATAATACGTCTAATCCTGCAATTCCAATTCTCTTGAATACAGGGGATTGTGGTGATGCAGAAGGGGTATTAGAGGTATTACCTGATGGATATGGATTTTTACGCTCAGAAAATTACATGCCAGGTAATCGTGACGTATATATATCACAATCACAGATAAGACGATTTAACTTGAAGACAGGTGACTTGGTTTCTGGAAAGACACGAAAAGCAAAAGAGGGAGAGAAGTTTAAAGCACTACTCTATGTGACGGGTGTAAATGGAGAAGATCCAGAAAAAGCAAATCATAGACCATCTTTTGATGAACTCACACCCATATATCCTACAGAGCGTATAACTCTTGAAAGACAAGAAAACCCCAAGGATCTTGCTGTTAGACTTATAGATCTTATAGCACCTATAGGCAAGGGACAGAGGGGACTTATTGTATCACCTCCTAAGGCTGGTAAGACAACGTTACTCAAAAAAATTGCAAATAGTATTACAAAGAATTATCCTGACATATATTTAATTGTATTATTAATTGATGAACGTCCAGAAGAAGTTACTGATATGCAACGTTCTATAGATGGTGATGTAATATATTCTACGTTTGATGAGTTGCCAGAACATCACACCAAGGTGGCAGAGATGGTACTTGAGCGTTCTCAGCGTCTTGTAGAACATGGTAAAGATGTGGTAGTACTCATGGATAGTATTACTAGACTTGCAAGGGCATATAATCTTACTATACCTCCTACAGGGAGAACCTTATCAGGAGGCTTAGATCCAGGTGCACTTCACAAACCTAAGAGATTTTTTGGTGCAGCTCGAAATATAGAAGAAGGTGGTAGTCTTACAATCATAGCTACTGCTCTTATAGATACAGGTAGTAGGATGGATGAGGTTATATATGAGGAGTTTAAAGGAACGGGCAACATGGAGATACACCTAGACAGAAGACTATCAGAAAAACGGATATTCCCTGCAATAGATTTGAACAAATCAGGTACACGAAAAGAAGAGTTGTTATTAACACAGAAAGAACTTCAAGGAGTATTAGCCATACGCAAGCATTTAAGCGAGGGCAGACCAGACAGGGTTATGGAACTTATAATTGAAGATGCTATGCGTACTGATTCGAACGATGAGTTTATAGATGTGATGTTGAAACATTTTAATATGGTAGAACGAGAAGGATATTATGCAAAAATTTAGTAGTGTCCTCTAGTGGAGGTGGTATATGTTTGAATTTACCAAGCGGCAAGAGTATTATATTAAAACATTGATAGGCATAATTTTGACAGTTCTTTTTGTGGTATTATTTATCACTAAGATATTGCCCTATGTGGCACCATTTGTAGTTGCCATATTTATGACATTTATAATAGAAAAGCCAGTGGAATTGTTACAGAGAAAACTCAGATTGTCTCGTTCATTTGCAGTTGCCATTGCTATTTTAATGTTTGTCATCATAGTAGGGAGTGTTCTCATATTCGTTTTCTACCAAATAACCACAGAACTTGCCGATCTTACACGGGAGTTTCCTAGTCTATATTCTATATCTGACTATTTTCAATCATTTATAGAAAAGAGTCAGAATGTATATTTAGAGTTTCCAGAAGAAGTAGTAAAGGCTATTGAGGATAATATAGGTAGTATTGTGGGGACAATTTCATCGTGGCTGACAAAACTATTTATGTCTCTATTGAATATAGTTAAATCATTGCCGGAGCTATTTATATTTATGATAGTATCGATAGTTGCTACTTTTTTTATGAGTAGAGACAGGGAAGAAATCGCAAGATTCATATACAGGCAGTTTCCTGTTAAATGGGATGATAAATTGAGAATATTTAAATCTGATTTATTTACGGCATTTATAGGTTTTATAAAGGCTCAACTTACCTTAATACTTATAACTTTTTTAGAACTTCTGGTGGGATATATAATATTAGGAGTAGATTATGCCTTTTTTTTCGCCATATTAACTGCTGTAGTGGATGCTATCCCTATACTGGGAGTAGGTACAATACTAATTCCAACTTCTTTTGTACATCTTATAATGGGAAATGTGCAATGGGCTTTTGGTTTTTTGCTCTTATACATTGTTATACTTATAGTGAGACAGTTTTTGGAACCACGTATAATGGGTAGCAAATTAGGCATTCATCCATTAGCTATGTTAATGGCAATATATATTGGATTAAAGGTTTTTGGTGTTTCTGGCCTTATATTAGGTCCTGTGATAGTTGTTATACTCAAGGCATTACAAAAATCAAGGATTATTCCACAATTTAAAGCATCTTAAAAATAGTAAAAATTGTTGAGTTTTTGTTGAAAAATAAATAAAACATGAGTGTATTAAGGCATTTTAGCAAATAACTTTATAAAACTTTAAATAACGATTATCTAAAGTTTTATAAAAAAATACGGAGATTATATTAAAACCGTCTTGAAAAAAATATATATAGTATGTTATACTTAGACAATGTAGACTAAGGATTAGCGTATATGAAAGAGGTGAATTGCAAATGAAAGCAAATATACACCCTGAGTATTATAAAGATGCCGTAGTAAAATGTGCATGTGGAGAGACATTTACTACTGGCTCTACAAAGAAGGAACTTCGGGTTGAAATATGTTCTAAATGTCATCCCTTTTTCACAGGGAAACAGAAATTGGTAGATTCTGGTGGACGAGTAGAGAGATTTAAGAAAAAATACGGCTGGGACGATGCCGAGGAATAAGCTCATGTCAATAAGGTACAGATTGGGATCTTCCTGGTCTGTATTTTTTATATGACCTGAGCTCTATAGGGAGAAGGTGGAGTTTTTATGAAAAAATCTAATATTGGAGGGCAAGCAGTACTAGAGGGTGTAATGATGAAATCACCTGATTGCATAGCAATTGCAGTGAGACGACCTGATGGAATAATAGAGGTGGAAAAAGAGACAACTAACTCCTTGACAGACAAATATAAGATATTAGGGCTGCCTATAATACGAGGTATGGTAACCTTTTTTGAGACAATGGTAATTGGTATAAAGACACTTATGACATCAGCTGAACTCTATGGCGATGAGGAAGAATTAGAAGATTATCAACCGTCTAAATTTGAGAGATTTTTATCGGACAAGACGGGCAAGGATATTGATGATATAATGATAGGCACTGCTTTAGTGCTTGCCATTATCTTTGCTGTAATTTTATTTGTTATAATACCTACAACAGTTGCTAGTTTTTTAAGAAAAAAAATAGAGAACGATGTTACAATGAACGTAATAGAAGGATTTATACGTCTTGCTGTGTTTTTGATATATATAGTATCTATATCTCAGATTAAAGATATTCGTAGGGTTTTTGAGTACCATGGGGCAGAGCATAAGACTATACATTGTTATGAACATGAAGAAGAGCTTACAGTGGATAATGCACGTAAATATACTACTTTACATCCTAGATGTGGTACGGCTTTTTTATTGATAGTCATGATAATTAGTATATTTGTATTTTCTCTATTAGGTTGGCAGGAGTTTTTTATGCGAATAATTACTCGTATGCTACTGCTACCTGTCATATCAGGTATTGCCTATGAGGTAATAAAATGGGCAGGGAAGAGCGAATCAAAACTTGTTAATATAATTATGTATCCTGGACTGATGCTGCAAAAACTTACTACAAAGGAACCAGATGACGAACAATTAGAAGTAGCTATAGAGGCATTTTTAGCAGTCACTGAATGTAATGAAAGTGAGATGAAAGATGAACCACAAGTTGATGGAAATACTATATACAGCTCACCAGAAACTTAAAGATGCAAGAGTAGAAGAATCGAGATTAGAAGCGGAAATATTGGCAGCCCATGTTTTAAAGTGTGAAAGGCATGATCTGTACTTAAAAGATAATCTTGTTATGAATATACACGAGGAGAATATATTTTTTAATATGTTAGAAAGGCGATGCGCCGGAGAACCTATACAATATATAATAGGTTCTAAAGAATTTATGGGATTACTATTTGAAGTAGATGATAGAGTGCTCATACCTAGGTGTGATACAGAAATTCTTGTAGAAACTGCTTTAGAGTTATTGCCATCGGACAGGGAAGTATTTATAGCCGATATAGGTACAGGAAGTGGTGCTATAGCGGTGAGTATTGCATATTATATGCCAAATGCACAGGTATTTGCAATAGATATTGATGAAGGAGCCCTATGTGTAGCTAAAAAAAATGCCAATATACATGGTGTAAATGATAGAATTCAATTTTTAAAGGGGAATATGTTTGAGCCTTTTAATATAGAGCATAAGTCTAAATTTGATGCAATATTGTCTAATCCACCGTATATACCTACGAATGATATAGATACTCTTTCGGTACAGGTGAGAGATCACGAACCCCAAATAGCATTAGATGGGGGCAAAGACGGATTGCTTTTTTATAGACGTATGGTCAGTGAAGCACATACATTCATCAGAGAAAAAGGATTTATAGGGTTTGAAGTAGGCTATAATCAGGCTTCTCATGTTTGCAATATGCTGCAAAATATGGGTGTCTACACTTGTGTATATTGTGTGAAAGATCTATCAGGGATAGATAGAGTGGTAGTGGCTAGAACATAGGTTTGATATAGCTCATAGCATAGTTTTATAAAAAGGATGCAGATTTTGAAGAATTTGATTTTCAGTTTTGTATTTTGAATAGTAGGATAATGACTTTCGCATAATATGAAGATTGTGGTCGAATAAATTCATTGAATAAGGTGAGCTTTTATTTTATAGGTGAAATTGTTGGTCATGAGATATATAGTAAAAAAGGAGTAGATATTCTATATGATTGAAAAATTGGATATATTAGAACAGCGATATCGTGAGCTTGGAATTACCATATCAGATCCGGATGTAATTGCCAAGCAAGACGAATGGCAAAGGCTTATGAAAGAACATGCCCATATTCAACCTATAGTGGAAAAATATAGAGAATATAAGGAGATATTAAAGGAAATCGAAGATTCTTATGAGTTGTTAGAAGAAGAATTGGATGATGATTTTCGTTCCCTTGTACAAGAGGAGCTAGAAATTTTAGAATCTAAAAAGGAAGCAGTGAGAAAAGAGCTGCAGCTTTTGCTTTTGCCTAAAGATCCCAACGATGAGAGAAACGTAGTAATGGAGATAAGGGGAGGGGCAGGAGGCGAAGAAGCTGCACTTTTCGCTGCCGATCTTTTGAGGATGTATACTCGTTATGCTGAACGAAATGGCTGGAGATGGGAAATAATGAATGCCAACTATACTGATATGGGTGGAGTTAAGGAAGTAATATTTGCCATAGAAGGTAAGGGTGCCTATAGTAGACTTAAATACGAAAGTGGGGTGCATAGAGTACAGCGTGTACCTACAACTGAGTCGGGTGGCAGGATACACACATCTACAGTTACTGTGGCAGTACTGCCTGAGGCGGAAGATGTTGAAGTAGATATAGATCCGAAAGATATTCAGATAGATGTATTTCGCTCTTCAGGGCATGGTGGACAAAGTGTAAATACTACAGATTCTGCAGTACGTTTGACCCACATACCTACTGGATTGGTGGTTACATGTCAAGATGAGCGCTCTCAACATAAAAATAGGGAAAAGGCGATGAGGGTATTAAAAGCACGTCTATATGATATGCTACAGACTGAACAACAAAGTGAATATGCAGAAGAGCGGAGAAGTCAAATAGGCACAGGTGATAGGAGTGAGCGTATACGAACATATAATTTTCCCCAGGGTCGAGTCACAGATCATAGAATAGGTTATACTATTCATCAGTTAGATATGTTTTTAGATGGTGATATTGATGAAATGTTAGATGCCTTAATTAAGGCAGACCAGGCAGAACATATAAAAAAGATGGCACAATGATATTGCCTGCGTTCATATAGTATCATTTCTTTGAATAATATGTATGGAGCTTTTGACCATTGAATGGGCTCTTTTTAAAAGGGAGATGATACTTTTGAATGGATTTGTCACGTGTATTATAGTTGGCGTTAGCGCCGGCATAATAGGCACAGGCATAGGAGGTGCCTTTGCATTTATATTGAGACAGCCTTCTCAGCGTATTTTAAGTATGCTTATGGGTTTTTCTAGTGGACTTATGTTGTCGGTTGTGTGCTTCGATCTTTTGCCTACTGCATTTGAAATTGGGAGTTTAAGCAGTGGGATTACGGGTATTATTATAGGAGTAGTTCTTATAATTATATGTGAGGATATAATAAATGTTCAATCTTCTCATACAGTAGTGGGACAGCAATCTTCTCATATAATAGTGAGACAGCGAGATAGCTATATGCGAAGTGGAATATTGGTAGGTATAGGAATTGCGTTACACAATTTTCCTGAAGGCCTAGCCATAGGGTCAGGGCTTACAGTGGCACAATCTTATGGTCTAGGGCTTAGCATTTTAATTGCAATACATGACATACCTGAGGGTATGGCTATGGCTATACCTCTTGTTGCAGCAGGGCTCAGCAGTATGAGAGTTTTTTTATATACTGTTTTAGCAGGTGTTCCAACTGGTATAGGGGCAATTATAGGTTATATGATAGGCGATATATCACCTATGCTAATAAGTGTATGTCTGGGCTTTGCTGGAGGTGCAATGATTTATATAACATGTGGGGAAATTATACCTGAAGCTAGCAATATGCATATTGGCAGGATATCGAGTATTGGTACTGTATTGGGGATTATTGCAGGTATACTGCTTACTAACATAATCAATTAGGATTTGCAATAAAAGGAGTAGAAGTGATTTGGAAACTATTATACGCGTAGTAGAGGACATAGAAAAAGATTATGAGATAATAAGAGAAGGGGCTGAGTATATAAAAAAAGGACAGCTAGTGGCATTCCCTACTGAAACAGTCTATGGACTAGGTGCAAATGCATTGGATGCCGGCGCTGTTAGACGCATATTTGAGGCTAAAGGTAGACCTTCTGATAATCCACTTATAGTACATATTGGCGAAATTGACGACATCAATGAGCTAGTTGCACATATACCTAGCAGTGCCAGGCTTTTAATGGATAAATATTGGCCAGGTCCCCTTACTTTAGTGTTAAAAAAAGCATCCTCTGTACCAGCTGAGATTACGGCGGGACTTGATACGGTTGCAATTAGGATGCCGAGCCATCCAGTTGCTAATGCCCTCATACGAGAGAGTGGGGTGCCAATTGCAGCACCTAGTGCCAATAAATCAGGAAGGCCAAGCCCTACACTGGCCAAGCATGTTATAGAGGATCTATCTGGGCGCATACCCTTCATAATAGATGGGGGTGAATGCAGTGTAGGCCTTGAATCTACAGTTTTAGATATGTCTAGAGATATGCCTATTATATTGAGACCAGGTGGTATAACCAAGGAGATGATTGAGGACACTATAGGTAGTATAGAAGTGGACAGGCGAGTTCTTACACCGCCAATGGAAGGTGAAGAGATACGTTCCCCAGGTATGAAATATACGCATTATGCCCCTAATGCTCCTGTTGTGATAGTAGAGGGTAATATAGACTACATGGCAGATAAAATAAGAAAAGTTGCTAAGTATTATAGTTCTAAATATAAGAAAATAATAGTCCTATCCACAGAGGAGACTGCTCTTATGTATGGAGATGAAGACTTTACGGTATTTATCATGGGGAGTAGGGCAGAACCTTCAACTATAGCCTCAAACCTATTTGCTCTCCTTAGGGAATGCGATGAGAGAAATGCCGATATTATAATTGCTGAAGGGGTGGAAGAAACCCATGAAGGATTGGCTATAATGAATAGGATGCTGCGTGCGGCAGCGTTTCGAGTGATTAAATAGATTTAAGCACATAAAAGACAGGGGGTTATTCTCTTGAAATTGGTATTATTTGTGTGTACCGGCAATACTTGTCGGAGTATTATGGCAGAAGGTATTTTTAATCATATGATTGAAGGGAATGAGCGTCTTAAGGGTAAGATTATGGCAAAATCTGCAGGTGTATTTGCTATAGAAGGTGATACGGCAAGTGATGGTGCTATAAAGGCTATGGAAGAGATGGGGATAGATATAAAAGATCATAGGGCAAGGCGTCTTGTTCCTTCTATGATACGTGAGGCGGATATAATTCTTGCCATGACGCATAGTCATAAGGATGCTATATTATCTATGGTACCTTCGGCTGCAGCAAAGACATATACCCTTGCTGAATATGGAGCGAAATTTGACAAAAATTTTAAGGAAATGAACATAGAGGACCCTTATGGCCAATCGTTAGAGGTATATAGGAAAAGTGCAAACGATATAAAAAGAATCCTTGAGGTCATAGTGGAGCATATGGAGATATAATATGCTGTCTTATCTATTCTATGTTGGAAAGTTAGAGGGGAATTTATATTAGCAAGATATTTGCCACATAAAACATATAAGGCAAAATGAATAGTAAAATATTGAAAATATTACACTTCATGCAGGTTTTATACTATCATAGATAGTATGTTGCATACGGAAATTTGGATTTTGCAACTGAAATTATGGACATGATATGTTATAATGATATATAATTTAGTTTGAGTGCTAATAATCTAAAAGCAGGAAATATGTATTATGCGTGTATTAATAATATTTAATTCAAATATCAATACAGGACCATTTTTATAGATGATATTTACACGCTAATCAAAATTTCTAAGGTGCTAATTATTATCTAAGCGAAATGATACATCTAGTCGAAGGGAGTTTATAATATGGCAAATGTTCACGTTTTGGATCATCCCCTTATACAGCATAAAGTTACACTTATACGTGATAGCAGTACAGGGTCAAAGGAGTTTAGAGAACTTGTAGAGGAAGTAGCTCTCCTCATGACATATGAGGTTACAAGGGATTTACCACTTAAAGAAGTGGAGATAAAAACACCTGTGGCTCGAGCTAAATCAAATGTCATATCTGGTAAGAAAGTGGGAGTAGTGCCAATACTTAGGGCTGGGCTTGGAATGGTAGATGGTGTACTTAAATTGATACCAGCTGCTAAGGTGGGGCATATAGGACTCTATAGAGATCCTCAGACATTAGAGCCTATTGAATACTATTGTAAGCTACCCTCTGATTTAAGGGAAAGAGAGCTAATAGTAGTGGATCCCATGCTTGCTACTGGCGGTTCTGCGTCGGCAGCTATAAATTTTATAAAGCAAAAAGGGGGATGCAATATAAAATTTGTATGTCTTATTGCTGCACCAGAGGGAATAGAAAGGCTTACAGCAGATCATCCAGATGTAGATATATTTGTAGCGTCAGTTGATAAGTACCTAAATGAATATGGATATATCGTGCCTGGATTGGGGGATGCAGGCGATAGACTATATGGTACTAAGTAAAAAAGGACGGTGATGAGAGATGTCTGCAGAAGTAATCAAAACTATAAGACAAACAGAGAAACAAGCAGAGCAGATAAAAGAGGATGCTATACGCAAAGCACGGGAGATAATAGATAATGCTGAAGATCAAGGTGCTATTTTATTAGAAGAGAAAGTAAAAGAAGCAACCGAAGAGGGAAAACAAATAATTGAAAAGAAAGAATCTGAGGCCATACAGGAGATAGAAAGGCTTAGAAGAGAAAGCGAGGAAAGATGTGCGAAGTTAGCAGATCAGGCTAGAACTAGAATGGATGAGGCGTCTTCCTTTATAATGGAAAGGATAGTGAAATCCTATGGCAATAGTTGAAATGAAAAAGCTTCTGCTAATAGGTCTTGAATCTGAGAGGCAGCCCATTTTGGAGTATCTCCAAGATATGGGCAATGTCGAAATAACTGATATGGATGAAGACAGTGAAGAATTTATGGACATTGAGCATTCAGCAGACACAGAATACATAGATAAGCTTGTTAACCAACTTGCTGAGACTGAGTTTGCTATTGAGATTTTAAATAGATTAGGTAAAATAGAGCGTAAGTTGCTTGAGCCGCCTACTGAAGTGACAGTTCGAGCTCTTAGGGACCGAATTAGAAATAAAGATGAGATGTTAGCTATTGTAGAAGAGTGTAGGGATATAGATAGAAGGCTCAACGAAATAGATGTAAGGGTTAAGAGGATAGGAGAAACTATTCCCCAATATCAAGCCTGGATTGGACTTGATATACCAGTAGATAGGATTGAAGATACTAAAACATCTAAGGTTCTCATAGGCTCGGTCGAACGGAATAAGGCTCAGGCATTTGAAGAAAAAGTAAAATCAGATATAGAGCTTATGTATATAGAAGATGTAGGTAGTTCCAGGGATACTACCAATTATGTAGTTATATATCACAGAGATATCCAAGAAGAGGCCGAGTCAATACTGCGGGAATATGGCTTTATAAATGCTACGTTTAGTGGTATAAAAGGTATTCCTAAGGAAATAATTAAGTCTTTAAACGCAGAAATTAGATTGATGGCGGAACAGAGACAGCAAATGCTTGAGAGGATAGCAGCGCTGGCTTCTAATATAGGGGAATTAGAGCTTTTTTATGATGCATTGACGGTTGAATTGGATAGGGCAAAAGCAGCTCTTCGACTTGGGGAGAGTGATAGAACATTTTTTCTCAGAGGTTGGGTGCCGTCCAAAGAGTCGGACAAATTAAAAGAAGGCCTATCTGAAGTTACTGAATATCACTATTTAGAGTTTGAGGATCCAGCTGAAGGAGAAGATTTCCCTGTGGCTTTGGATAATCCGCCTATTATTGAACCCTTTGAGGTTGTTACAGATCTATATAGTACTCCTAATCCCCATGAACTAGATCCCAATATATATATGGCTCCATTTTATTTTATGTTTTTTGGTATGATGGTAGGGGATGCATGCTATGGTATAATTATGGCTGTAGTCTGCGCTTATGTGACTAAAAAACTCAAATGGCAGGGAGATACTAAAAAATTAGGTTATCTCATAGCCCTTGGCGGAGTGTCTACAACTATATGGGGCGTATTATTTGGAAGCTGGTTTGGTAATGTAGGGGAGTTATTAGGGATTTCGCCAATACTGTTAAGTCCTTTAGATCAGCCCATAGAGATGCTTGTCTTATGTTTTGCCTTGGGTATTGTACATCTGTTTGCAGGTATGGGAGTTAAGGCCTACATGAATATACGAAAAGGCGATGTATGGGCTGCAGTGTTTGATCAAGGATTTTGGTATGTGCTTTTAATAGGGCTTATACTCATGTTAGTTGGTGTAGGAGGACAAGTTGGTAAATATATGGCTATAGCTGGCGCCGTTGGACTTATACTTACCCAAGGTAGACATGAGAGAAATATATTTAAAAAAATTACTACAGGTGTGCTTAGCTTATATGACTTAACAGGTTTTTTAAGTGATGTACTTTCATATTCAAGATTATTTGCACTAGGACTTACAACGGGAATTATAGGGACAGTGGTAAACGAGATAGGAATAATGTTTGGTACTTCTGTAATTGGATGGATACTTGCTGTGTTAGTATTAATAGTCGGTCATATCTTTAATATACTAATAAATTCCATAGGTGCATATGTACATGCAAGTCGATTACAGTATATAGAGTTTTTTGGCAAATTTTTTGAGGGTGGAGGTAAAGCCTTCAATCCCTTATCTATAAAAACAAAATATACACAAGTGTATGATGAGGAGGTAATTTAATAATGGAAATGGGACAAATAATTGCAATTTTAGGGATAGCGTTATCGGTTAGTTTACCAGGAATAGGTTCTGCAAAGGCAGTGGGAAAAGCAGGTGAAGCCGGCGCAGGAATAATAGCCGAAGATCCAGATAAATTTGGTCAGGTGTTAGTACTCCAAGCTCTACCTGCGACACAGGGGATATATGGATTACTGGTTGGATTTATAATGATGACTAAGATAAATATGCTTGGTACTATGGTGCCTGTAGATGTAAATACTGGTTGGCAACTATTTGGTGCTGCCCTACCTATAATAATTGTAGGGCCTATATCGGCTGTGATACAGGGAAAGACTGTTTTAGCTGGGTTAGGATTGATTGCCAAGAGGCCAGAGGAGTCAGGTAAGGCGATAACACTTGCTGTTATGGTTGAGACCTATGCAGTTCTTGCACTACTTGCTTCTATACTCATGGTAAATGGTATAGCTGTATAAATAAGGGGTTGAATTTACATGGATGGAGCTTTGAGCATAAAAAATCGTATTATTGAAGATGCCCAAAAAGAGGCAAATAAAATAATAGAAGAGGCACAGAAAAAGGCGGCTGATATAATAGCATCTAAGGAAAGGGAAGCAGAGGAGAAGAGGCAGACTATATTAAAAGAGAATGAGATATTGGGAGAGGAACAGAAACGAAAGCTGTTATCTGCTGCTAATATGGATATTAGAAAATATGAGCTGTCTGTAAAACTAAAGCTCATAGATGAGGCATTTGAATATGTATTAGAGAAGATTAAAGATATGTCAGATGAAGAATATGAAGAGTTACTACTCAATATGCTTCTTGGAAGCTCCTTAAAGGGAAATGAAGAAGTAGTATTTCCTAAGGAACCTGGGCGTGTACCTGACAGTAGCATTATAAAGCAACTGAATAAAAGGCTTAAGGCAGATGGGAAACAGGGCAAGGTAAAGGTTGCCAGTGATGGTGGAGATTTTAAATTTGGATTTGTAATACGCTCGGATGGCGTTGAATTGAATAATTCCTTTGAAACTATATTAAATGTCATGCGAGAAGAGATAGAACCTGAAGTGGCTGCTATATTGTTTGAAGATGAGTCAGGGGAGTGATTAATATGCGTCCAACTACTTATCAATATGCAACAGGTCGCATCTGGGCATTGGAGCCTAAGTTATTGACCTTTGACAGGATGGAGCGTATGTTAGATGCTGAAACGGTTCAAGAGGCATTAAAGATACTTTCAGAGACAGAATACGGCTCTAAGGTGTCGGAGCTATCATCTCCCCATGACTATGAGTTTTTGCTTGCTTCAGAGCTGAGGGTTCTATATGAATTTATAAAGACTGTGACACCAGATGAAGAGTTAACAGATTTATTCTTTATAAAATATGATGTGCACAATGCAAAGGTACTCTTAAAGGCTAGTTTTTTAGGAATGGAAGATCCAGAATTTTTAAGTGAAATGGGAACACTACCATTAGATAAACTCAGAGGAACGCTAGAAGAGGCTTTTAAGAGCGATGATAGCACTGATAAAGAGAATACTGATGTTCTATATAGTGATCTTCCTGAATATTTGAGGGAACCACTAAAAAAGATACATGAAGATTATACGTTAAAAAAGATGATAGATCCACAACATATTGATGTGGCATTAGATAGAGCTATGTATAGGTATATTTTTAAAGTATGTCGAGAAAAGCGTCAGACATTTATGGAAGCATATTTTAAACGTGAAGTGGATCTTATAAATATACGTTCCCTGCTTAGGGTTAAAAATATAGGTGCAGATTTCACATTTGCAAAGGAAGTATTTATGCCCTATGGCTACATTGAAGAGGCTATGTTAGAAGAGGCCTTTGAGAGATCATTTGATACAGTATCAGATAGTTTTTCCTCTACAATGTATTTTGATGTGGTGGATAGAGGAGTAAAAAGTTTATTGAGCACAAATACCTTCACTGAATATGAAAGGCTCTCGGGGAATTTTTTATTAGATTATGTGAAGTCCCAAAGAGGGGACTTTATGGGTATACAACCTATAGCTGGATACATACTTGCTAAAGAAAATGAGATAGAAAATATAAGGGTCATAATGGTGGGCAAAGTAAATAACATTCCAGCAGACAAAATTCGTGAAAGGTTACGTGATACGTATGTATAAAATAGGAGTTGTAGGAGATAGGGATTCAATATTGGGTTTTAAACTCCTTGGTTTATCAGTATTTCCCGTTAGGGAGCCAAAGGAGGCGAGTTTACTCATAAATAGACTTGCCAAAGAGGATTATGCTGTTATATTTGTTACAGAGTTCATTGCCAAGGAGATAGGTGAGACCATAGATAGATATAAGACTGTGCCCTTTCCAGCAATAATTCCTATTCCAAACAATCAAGGAAGCATTGGTTTGGGAATGCAAAGTATTAAGGACAACGTAGAAAAGGCCATTGGGGTAGATATTCTATTTGGAGAAAGAGGGTAGATAGTCGATGGAAGGTAGAATTGTAAAAGTATCTGGACCTCTAGTCGTTGCAGAGGGCATGGCAGATGCCAAGATGTATGATGTAGTTCGTGTAAGTGAAAAACATCTCATAGGAGAGATAATAGAATTAAGGGGAGATAGGGCCTCTATACAGGTTTATGAGGAGACGGCAGGGATAGGTCCTGGAGAGCCTGTCTTTTCCACAGGCGAACCCCTATCAGTTGAATTAGGACCGGGTCTTATAGGAGCAATATATGACGGTATTCAAAGGCCATTGGATGATGTTATGGAGATAGCAGGTGATAGAATAGCTAGGGGAGTTGATGTACCTTCGCTAGATAGAGAAAAGATGTGGAACTTTGTACCTGTGGCTAAAGTAGGCGATTTTGTGACTGCCGGGGATGTACTGGGTACTGTCAAAGAGACATCTATCGTTGAACAAAAGATAATGGTACCTGTGGGAATAGAAGGGACTATAGAGTGGTTGCATGAGATGGGAGATGCAACTGTAGTTGACCCCATAGCTAAGATACGTACTAAAGAAGATAAAGTACTAGATATTACTATGATGCAGAAGACACCTGTCAGAATAGGTAGACCATATAAAGAAAAATTGCCTCCTAATGCTCCTATGATAACAGGGCAACGGGTAATTGATACATTTTTTCCTGTGGCAAAGGGAGGAGTTGCAGCAGTACCAGGTCCTTTTGGCAGTGGAAAGACCGTAGTACAGCATCAATTAGCAAAATGGGCAGATGCAGATATAATTGTATATGTAGGCTGTGGAGAACGGGGCAATGAAATGACAGATGTATTAAGAGAATTCCCAGAGCTTGTAGATCCAAAGACTGGGGAGCCTTTAATGAAACGAACTGTACTTATAGCAAATACTTCTGATATGCCTGTTGCAGCTAGAGAGGCATCCATATATACAGGTATAACTATAGCCGAATATTTTAGGGATATGGGATATAAAGTAGCAATAATGGCTGATTCCACATCTAGATGGGCAGAAGCCCTTCGTGAGATGTCAGGTAGACTAGAGGAGATGCCAGGTGAAGAGGGCTATCCTGCTTATTTAGGTTCTAGGCTTGCTGAATTTTATGAGAGGGCAGGTAGGGTTATCTGTTTAGGTAATGAAGAACGTGAAGGGGCTATAAGTGCCATAGGTGCGGTTTCTCCTCCAGGTGGTGATCTATCTGAACCAGTTACACAGGCTACACTTAGGATTGTAAAAGTTTTTTGGGGTCTAGATGCTCAACTAGCGTACAGAAGGCATTTTCCGGCAATCAACTGGTTAAATAGTTATTCACTTTATATAGATAGATTGAGTCAATGGATGGAAGATAATGTGGCATCTGATTTTAATATTCAGAGACAAGAGGCTATGGCACTGCTTCAAAGGGAGGCAGAACTAGAAGAAATAGTCAGGCTTGTAGGAATAGATGCCCTATCCCTTCGAGACAGGTTAGTCCTTGAGACTGCGCGTTCCATAAGGGAAGATTATCTACATCAAAATGCATTTCATGAAGTGGATACGTATACATCTATGGAAAAGCAATATAAGATGTTAAAGTTAATATTAACTTTTCATAAAGAGGCCAAACAGGCCCTAGATGAAGGTGTGGAATTTAATGAATTGATATCTCTTCCTGTTAGGGAACGTATAGGTCGTGCTAAGTATATATCTGAAGAAAACTTAGAAGAATTGGATGATATAATGGGTGAAATAAGAGAACAGATACGCGAACTACTATCAGATGGAGGTGGACAATATGCTTAAGGAATATAAGACTATACGGGAAGTTGTAGGTCCACTTATGTTAGTTGAAAATGTAGAAGGTGCTAAATTTGATGAACTTGTGGAGATAGAACAGGCAAATGGAGAGATTAGGCGTGGTAGGGTATTGGAATTAGACGGTGATAAGGCTTTAGTACAGCTCTTTGAAGGCTCCCAAGGTTTACAGATAAGTGAGAGTAAGGCACGTTTCTTAGGTAGAGGGATAGAACTATCTGTTTCTGAGGACATGCTAGGTAGGGTATTTGACGGCATGGGTGAACCCATAGATGGTGGGCCTAGGATAATTGCAGAAAAACGTATGGATATAAATGGTGAGCCTATAAATCCTGCAGCTCGTGATTATCCGTCTGAGTTTATTCAGACAGGAATATCTGCAATAGATGGTCTAAATACTCTGGTTAGGGGACAAAAATTACCTATATTTTCGGGTTCAGGTCTACCACATGCACAATTAGCTGCTCAGATAGCGAGACAGGCAAAAGTTATTGGTAGTGATAGTAGGTTTGCTGTTGTATTTGCTGCAATAGGTATAACTTTTGAAGAAGCTGATTTTTTTATTACAGATTTTGAGCGAACAGGTGCAATAGAGCGTGCAGTATTGTTTATGAATTTAGCAGATGACCCAGCCATAGAACGTATAGCTACTCCGCGTATGGCTCTTACTGCGGCAGAATATCTTGCATTTGAAAAGGATATGCATGTACTTGTCATATTGACTGATATAACAAATTATGCAGAAGCCCTACGGGAGACATCGGCGGCTCGAAAAGAAGTACCAGGGCGAAGAGGATACCCAGGATATCTATATACGGATCTTGCTTCTATGTATGAGAGGGCTGGCAGGATTACAGGAAAGACAGGTTCAATCACCCAAATTCCAATATTGACTATGCCAGAGGATGATAAGACACATCCAATTCCCGACCTTACCGGATATATAACCGAGGGACAGATAATATTGAGTAGAGAACTATATAGGAAAGGTGTTACCCCTCCAATAGATGTATTACCTTCTCTATCTAGGCTCAAAGATAAGGGTATAGGACGGGGTAAGACACGAGAGGACCATGCTGATACTATGAATCAGTTATTTGCTGCATATGCTCGAGGCAAGGAGGCAAAAGAACTTGCGGTGATATTAGGTGATGCTGCACTTAGTGATATGGATAAACTCTATGCAAAGTTTGCCGATGAATTTGAAGACAGTTATATATCACAGGGTTTTGAAACGGATCGTACTATTGAGGAGACACTCAATATTGGCTGGGAGCTTCTATCTATACTTCCTAGAGAGGAACTTAAGCGAATTAGAGATGAGTATATAGATAGGTATTTTCCTGGAGAAGAGGAGGAATAAGACATGGCAATTATGAATGTCAATCCTACTCGTATGGAGCTTTCTCGTCTTAAGGAACGTCTTGCAGTAGCTACTAGAGGACATAAGCTTTTAAAGGATAAACGGGATGAGATGGTAAGGCGCTACATGGAACTAATACGTAAAAACAAGGAAATTAGAGAAGTAGTTGAAGAGGAGCTGGAAATAGCCCTTGAAAATTTTCTTATGGCAAGGGCAGTTATGTCGCCGGAGATGCTTGAAGAAGCTATAATGTTTCCTACTCGACAAGTAAAGCTTGATATATCCAAAAAAAATATAATGAATGTGCATGTACCGGTTATAGAGGTGGAGCAGACCAGCGTAGAGGGAGTATCTCCCTATCCCTATAGTTTTGCAAGTACATCTGCTGAACTTGATGTAGCTATAAGTACTTTTTCTGATATTCTTCCTAAAATGTTAGAACTTGCTGAGATAGAAAAGACTTGCCAGATGCTTGCAGACGAGATAGAAAAGACAAGACGTAGGGTAAATGCCCTTGAATATGTTATGATTCCTCAATTAGAGGAAACAATACGATATATAACTATGAAATTAGATGAAAATGATAGAGCTAGCAGAACCCGACTTATGAAAGTAAAAGATATGATGGAAGAACGGGAGGCTTAGAAAGGAGGATATGAGGTTATTATGCCTTATGTCCTTTTTACTTGAATACATTTTGTCCAACTGGTAATAATCAAAATATTGATTGTATTTTGTGGAGGGATCAAGTTGGGCAAGATGATATATTATACAACTTTAATATCTATAGTGATGCTTTACTTTTTATCTATCGGTGGTTTAGTGCGAGATATAAACACAAAAAACATAGAGGATCTGACAGATATTTTCGATATAGGCTGTACATGGTTATATATGGATATACATGCCTGGGGGAATTTG
>CZCB01009933.1_pt1 | contig 27723 bp, 25 predicted proteins | sample 591991 | NCBI WGS metagenome assembly CZCB01 (sample SAMEA3556809, study PRJEB10932) | anaerobic digester metagenome
TGTTAGTTTCATGTTACCATGATACAAGGATTTTTTCCAAATCTATTAGGGGGCTATATAGTAAGTAATCCTCTAACAAAAAATGTTTATGATACCTCCAGCTGTAAGGAAGCTATTGAATTAGCCAAAGATAATAAACCGGAAATTGCCATGTTGGATATTGAACTGGGTGCAAACGAGTCTATGAATGGATTAGAAGTGGCCAAAATCATCTATAACCTTTTACCGAACACATTTTTTGTGTTTGTCACCGGCTATACCAAGTACGCAGTTGATTCTTTTGCAGTACATCCTTTTGATTATATTATAAAGCCAGTTAATAAGGACCGGATTTCCGAGGTAATCACTAAAATCGCCAAAGGCTTGAACGATTCTGCCATATCTAAAAGAGCTAATATATTAACCTTGAAAAATAAAGATGAAACTTATTTTGTTAATACCAGGGATATTTTTTTTATCGAAAAACACTCTAGGGATACTCTTGTTCATACAAAACATGGTGTTTTCACCGTTAATGAAAATTTATCTGATTTAGAAATAAAACTTGGTAATAACTTTTTACGAGTGCACCAGTCCTTTTTAATTAATTTGCACAAAGTCAAAATGATTAAAAACCTCGCTAATAGGTCGTATGATATCGAATTTGTCGGATATAATAAGAAAGCATCCCTCAGTAGGTACAAGTACGATGAGTTTAAAGAAAAATTCGCCCCTTTACTTTATTAAGGGGCGAATTTAATTATTATACGGCAATTAGGGTCAGGTGTGCTTTTCTCTTTAGTTATCAATGTTTTAAACATAGTAATTAATAAAACAATAAATATTATATTTTTTTGTGGTAAATTTGCCAAATAAGTATATATGGCAACAATTAATAAATAAAAAGCATCAAAATATTTGTTATTAAAATTTAAAAAAATAACGTTTTTTTAACCCTAGAAAAATTAAACATAATCTTATTTCTCCTGCTTCTTAATTTTTCTATATTAACTTATTTCCCATTAGGTGATTTAGACAACAAATGCTAGTTAATAGATTAAATTAATTATTAATCTTTTATTCTATTGAGGAAGTCTGTCTAAAGCCCGATACTGGATAGCTTCCGCCAAATGGTTTAGCTCAATATTCTCGGAACCCTCTAAATCGGCAATGGTCCGGGCAACCTTTAAAACACGGTCATGGGCTCTGGCACTAAGACCCAGCCTATTAAAGGCATCTTTCAAAAGCTTTTTACTCTCTTGATCTAACTTGCAGTATTTAGTGATTTCCTTTCTTGTCATGGAAGCATTTGTAAAAATGTTAGTATTTTGAAAACGTTTTAATTGAATTTGCCTTGCTTTTTCTACTCTTTTTCTAACCGTTAATGACTCCTCTTCTTCTCTTTCACTTTGCAACTCACTAAATTGTACCCTGGGCACTTCTATCTGAATGTCAATTCGGTCTAACAAAGGACCGGAGATTTTATTCCGGTATTTTTGTACTTGATAAGGTGTACAAGTACATTCTTTTACCATATCACCGTAAAAACCACAGGGACAAGGATTCATAGCAGAAATTAAAATAAAATTAGCGGGATAGGTTAATTGAGCTGAGACCCTTGAAATTGTAACTATACCGTCTTCCAAGGGTTCTCTTAGGGCCTCTAAAACATCTTTCTGGTATTCCGGCAGTTCATCCAAAAATAAAACTCCGTGGTAACTAAGGCTTACTTCCCCAGGACGGGGCACCCTTCCTCCGCCAATAATACTGGCAGTGGAAGCACTATGATGAGGTGAACGGAAAGGTCTTTGATTAATCAAAGGTTGATTGGCCGGTAAAAGACCGGAGATACTGTAAATCTTGGTTATTTCTAAACTTTCCTGTAATGTCAAGGGAGGCATTATGCCCGGGAAACACCTGGCTAACATAGTTTTGCCGGAACCGGGAGAACCCACCATCAGCACATTATGACCCCCGGCAGCAGCTACTTCTAATGCCCGCTTTGCCTCCCCCTGCCCTTTCACATTCTTAAAATCGTATTCTAAGTAAATTTCCGTTTCTAAGAGTTTTTGCAAATCAGGTGGTTTAATAGGTTCACAATTATCTTCGTTTTTTAAAAAATCCACCACTTGCGCAAGATTAGTGAAAGCATAGCTAGGGCTACCTCCCATGGCACTTTCTAAACCATTTTCTTGAGGGACAATTAATTTTTTGTTTTGTTGGGCTAATTCTAAAGAAATGGGTAATACTCCGTTTACTTTACGCAAACTGCCGTCTAATCCCAGTTCACCTAGAAATACTTTATTATAAAGGGATGAAATCTCTATTTGGTTAGTTGCGGCCAAAATTGCTATGGCTATGGGTAAATCAAAGCTGGGTCCTTCTTTTTTGATATGAGCAGGAGCTAGGTTAACAACTATCCTTCTTGGGGGAAAATCAAAACCTGAATTTTTTATAGCCGTCCTCACCCGTTCCTTACTTTCTTTGACAGCAGTGTCCGGCAAACCTACTATGTTCCAGTCAGGCAATCCCCCTGCCGCATCCACCTCTATTTCAATTTCATGCACCTTTAGCCCCATTAAAGCACAACTGTTCACTTTCGCCAGCATATCTTCCTCCAAAATAAGGAATTTTATAATAGAGTTATACATGAAAAGACAAATTCCTGCTTATATCGTAAAAAGAGCATACAAAAAGAGGGTTAATAGTCATACTATTAACCCTCTTCATAAAATTTAAAAATTATCTTTTAGTAATACCCAATGGCTTTCCGGTAGGCAGAATTACTCGGCCAAAGAAATTGTTTAAGAGGGTAGCGCCACAACCATAAAAACCTAACATGGAAATCGCTAATTCAGTATAAGCACCTAAATAGTGGGCAAATTCAGGCATAACACCAAAGGAGCCCATAGCTAAACCGATAAATAAGATATTAATTAGAAAAATAATTAAGAATAAAACTTTATTCAACTCAGCGGCTACTACGGTAAAGAAAAGGGAAAGGATTAAATAACCAATGAACACAAACCCTAATTGTTTGCCATCAGCGGCCGCAGCTAAGTTCTCACCAAAAACACCTGCACCAATAAGCCAGGAAAATGCCATAGATACCCAGAATAATCCATAAGCAGCAAAAGCCGTTGTACCAAAAAGATTTTCCCTTTTAGCATCCTCAACACAAGCAAATAATTGAGCACAGCCCCCTAAAAAAAATGCCCAAGGTATTAAATAAGAAGTACCGGAAGTAATGCCTAATTTCTGGGATGAAGCTACTAAAGTAACAAGAGCTAAGCCAAACAAACCTACTGAAGAAGGATCAGTATTTACTAATTTAACTTTTCTTAATTCACTACTCAATTTACACCCTCCTAATTAAATTCTAATCAAATCATCTCAAACAAATTATTAAATGAAAATTAAAATCTTTCTATCTAATTCACACCCCCCATTTCATTCTAAAAACCCCAGTAGACTGGTGGTTGGTTTTGCACAAAACTTTTTTCGACTTTTTTCGCAAAACCTTTGTTACTATTCAACAATCTTTTAAAAAATCCTTCCGCTGAAAAAAAATACCACATAAAAAATATTAAATTAAAAAAAATTATTGAAAACATTTACGGCAACTTTAGTCAACCCTTCGCCTTTGCCGTCATTTCTTTTTTCACAAAAAAAAATTCTAAATACTGTTTTATTCAGTATTTAGAACTTAAAAATATGGGTAAAGTCCTTTCTTAAAATGTACATATACCGCTCCACTCTTGAAATCTATACAAAAGATAACTAAATAAAGATTCATCTCTATACACATCATACTCCAAAGTATAAATTCCACCTTGATTGAACCAGAGTTTTTCAAAGTAGTCTCTGGCTTCTTTCATTATCTCCATGTCATGATTTCCAGTCACCTTTATATTGCTTTCCAAATTAAAATCACCAATATTTCTTTTGGTTAGATTAGCTGAACCACCTAAAAGGACAGTCTCTTTATCTTTTTCAATCATTACTAATTTTGAATGAAACTGTTCACCATTTGTGTTATACCACTTTATTTTTATCTTCTCCTTAGATTTTTTCTTTAATTCATAAGCCACAGGTCGATTGGGAATACCGTTTTTTTCTCGACCAAAAGCATCTTTATTGGCATCCAAAATTATTCGAATTTCTACATCCCTTTCAGCTGCTTTAAGCAATTCTTTGATAATATCTCTGTCTGAAAGATAAAATACTCCCATATTTATCAGATTATTGGCTTTAGTATCTCTTATTTCCTGAATTAAGTGCTGTTTAATTTTGCCTTCTGTCAAAACTCGGATATTTAACCCGGTTTCTATATTTTCCTGCCGGGAAGTAGCTTCAACAGCTAATGTGTTAAATACATCACTATCAAAACCGGACAATTCCGCCACAGCTTTTTCCGTTTCTATTAAATCTTCAATAATCTCTTTTCCCTTTACCACAAAGGCAATATTTGAGTGAAAAGCACTGGCATCATGGGGATTCAAAGAAGTAACAATTGCTTCTTTTTCGGTAATTATCACTTTCCTGTGATTTGCTTTAAAATTGATTAATTCAAGATAAGATCGCAAAGTAACCATAGGCGAGTCAGGGCTAAAGGGATTAGGGAGCCACCCTTCTTCCGGTGATCTAAACCATTGAAGAACAGCACGCCAAAAGCCTGAATAAACTGGATTGGGATCTCTTAATGAAGTCAAATCCGTATAAACTAAAGGAACTCCTGCTTTTTCTAAACGATGTAAATGTTTGGGAGAATAGGACCCATAAAAACTATTAATAGGATCAGTTAAAACAATTATTTTTATAGTCGGATTCTGCTTCTTTTTCTCTATTAAAGCATCAACTAAAACTGCAGAAATCTTCGGGTATTGATTAGTTCGTTCATAGTCATCATTAAATAAAAACATATCCAGTATAATGAACTCTTCTGCGGTTTTAATCATTGATAATATTCTGTTTAATATGACTTGTTCCAATACGGTATCATTAGCTTTCCGATAAGTCAAATCCGATAAAAATTCTACTTCTCCCCTCCGCAACTCTCCTTCAAATGAGATTCCTTCAGGCAATGGTTTATTATATCCATACAAAGAACAAATAAAAATCACTATTAAAATCAAGGCAGTTAAACTACGAAAAAACGTTTTTTTTGATTTAAGGATATAAAGATTTTTTTCAATTGATAAAGAAAACATGGTCTACTCCCTTCTTTAATAATACTTGTTAAATAATAAAAAAACTGGTTAACCTGACCGTAACTCCCACCTTTTACATAATGAAATAATGAAGAAGATTATTTATAATAAAATAATTATCTTTAATAATAAGGGTGTAGAAATGTGGGGAAAAATACAAAAAATAGAAAAACTTATGTTATTTGCTACACCTAGCTTTTTATTTATCTCTTCTTTTCTTATGTTTTTCTCTTACCGTGAAAACGTTCCGGCAGGTTTTTGGAAAAATAGGATAAAGTTTATTTTCATACCCTATATTATCTGGAGTTTACTTTACACTTTAATATTGAGTTTATTATATAGGAACACTTGGCCTACACTTGAAAAAATAATCTTAAACATTTTAACAGGACAGTTTCATATATATTTTATTCTAATTGTCGGCCAATTCTATCTTATATTTATCTTATTCCAAAGAATAAAACAAAGAGAAAAATTTTTACAATTACCTGCACTAATATTAATATTTTTGTTTAACTTTATTTATCTGTTTATCTTTACCTATTACTCTTCACCTTACGATATCTTAGACTTACTCTGGAAAAGATATTATTTATTCTTTCCTGCCTGGATATTTTACTTTTTCTTAGGAGGATATCTAGCCTATAACTTTGAACGATTTAAAAACTGGTTAAGAAAAAATGGTAATCTTATTAATATAATTACCATTTTAACCATAATATTTACCCTAATTACTGTGAATCGGCCAGTGACTTCCAAAAGACCGGAAATTTTAATTTTTGCCACTGGTATGATTCTTTATTTGTTTCACTTTACTTATAAACTTGAGAAAGAAATTCCCTTTATTACATTAATAAGCCGCTTTTCTTTCGGTATTTATCTTAGCCACCCTTTATTTTATAACTTACTGCATCAGTATTATCTGGGAGTACACCCCTGGCTGTTTTTTGGGATTAGTTTGGGATTGCAATTAGGAGGAGGTTTAATTTTAACTTATCTAATAAGTAGCATTCCTGGTGGTCAATATGTAGTTGGTAAAATACAAAAATCCAACCGGAAAACAAGCACCTCTATTGATAAAAGCATTAAGGTTGATAATTGGCTGCAAAATATAAGCAACCTGTAAACAAAAAAAGTATCCTGATACCTCTGCCGTCTCATAGCTAAGGTATTAGGATACTTTTAAAATATTTTATAGTTTTCCTAAAGCAAATTCAACAGCGGAAATAGCATGAATAGTTGTGGTATCAAAAATAGGAATATTAACATCTTCTTGCTTTAAAAGTAAAGGTATTTCTGTGCAGCCTAAAACCACTCCCTCAGCACCTTTTAATACCAAATTATATATTATTTTTTTATACTTCTCTTTAGAAACCTCATTTATTACACCCTTACATAATTCCTGAAAAATAATATCATGAATTATTTCCCTTTCTTTTTCATCTGGGATTACTACATCAATATTATATTTTTCTTTTAATACCTTTTTATAAAAATCTTCTTCCATAGTAAATTTAGTTCCCAGTAAACCAACTTTTTGTAATCCTTTTTCAATAATTTTTTTCCCTGTTGCATCTGCTATATGTAAGACTTTTAATCCCACCCTTTTTTCAATATCATCGGCCATTTTATGCATGGTATTAGTACAGATAACAATAAAATCAGCACCGCCTTTTTTAAGCTTATATGCACAATTAACCATAATATCAGTTAACTCATCCCAGTTGTTTTGATGTTGTAATCTTTCAATTTCCTGAAAATCTACAGAATACATCAAACATTGTGCAGAATGAAGTCCACCAAGGTTTAACCTTATAGTTTCATTGATAATTCTGTAATATTCCAGTGAGGACTCCCAACTCATACCTCCTATTAAACCAATTGTTTTCAAAAAAACCTCCCCTTCCTCAACTCTTACACTTTTTTCTTTACAACCCATTATTTCCAATTACTAATCAATATCATACATAATCCCTTATTCTTTGCACATTATATCAATATCAGAAAAATGAGGGGTTAGAAAAATGTTTGGTTTTTTGAAAGACAAGCTTTTATTGAAAAGAACTTCCGGGAAAAACCAAAAGAAAAAAGAAAATATAAGCCTAGAAGACGAAAGCTTAAAAACCAATGAAGAAAACACACCGAAAGAAACATATCCGGAAGACAGCTTTATAAAAATTCCTATAGTTGAAACAGCACCCCGCAACAATCAACAGATTGCCAGGGGTGTAAAAGATAGGTTGTCTTCCAATCTGGAGTATAACGTACAAAAAATCAGAGAGCGAATCCCCAGTCCCAATCTTATTTTTGAACAAGTACAACTTGGTGTCAATTACCAAAAAAAAGTAGTAATCTCTTATTTAAAAAACATTGCCAATCCCGATCTGGTAAAACAGGTGAAAAAAAGAATACATAAGGTTAAATCTACCGCTGTTTTAGATTCCAGCTTTATTGAACGAAGTATAGAAGACTCTAGCTTAAGCCCCTTCCCCCAGGTAGAAATCACCGACCGGCCTGATACCGTTGAATCAGCCTTATTGCAGGGGCGAATCGCCATTATCCTGGAAGGTAGTCCGGACCTGCTTTTGGTACCTACCACCTTTTTTGATTTAATGGATGTCCCTGAAGACGCATTTCGTCGCTGGTTTTTTGCCTCCAGTTTTTTTCGGGTAGCCAGATTTATTATGTTTCTTTTGGCTCTCTGCTTACCCGGATTCTACATAGCTTTAACTTCTTATAATATCGAAATGATTCCCACCAAGTTTTTGACAATCTTACTGGCTAACCGGGAAAATGCAATTTTTCCTATTTACTTTGAAACTTTTTTAATGATGGGTATTGTGGAAGCTATTAGGATAATGGTCTTACGGATGCCTACTCAGTTAGGAGCAACTATTGCCCTTTTTGGAGGAATAACCTTAGTGGGAGCGGGGCTGTACGCAAATATCATCTGTGCACCGATAGTTATTATTGTTACATTAACTATTATTTCCTCCTATGCCATACCTAATATTGACTTGCGTTCAAGTGTCCGGATTATACAATTTTTTACTATGATCTTATCTACATTTTTAGGCCTATTTGGATTTGCCGTAGCATTTTTTTTCATTTGCGTTCACTTAGTTACTTTAAAATCCTTTGGTATTCCTTACCTGGCCCCTTTAGCTCCTATTGAAGCAAGTGGTTGGAGACACACTATTCTCCGGGGAAACACTGGGCAAATACCCATAGATGAAACATACAAACCCCAAAATTATACGGAATCAAAAATTAAAAATCAGGAAGGAGAAAACAAAGATAGGATTGACAGGCTTGATCCCCGAGTGCTGGGTATTATTCTGATAGTGGCAATAATCGAAGTGGATTTCGCCACCTTTCCCCGGCATGTAGTTAATATTGCCGGAGAAACTGCCTGGCTTTCTATGTTGATAGGAGCAGCTTTAGTAATTATAACTCTCGTAATATTAATAAAGCTGGCCTCATTATTTCCCCGGGATAATTTCTTTACATACTGTTCAAAGGTTTGGGGAAAGCCAATAGGTACATTAATTAATATAGGTTATCTGGTTTTCTGGTTTCTCTTTGTCTCTATCCTTTTACAGGATACAGCCAATATGAACCAGGGTATATTTTTACCTACAACACCTTCCATGATACCCCTTATCCTAATTTTAATCGCTGTTATTTATTTAGTTGCCTATGGTATTACCAATGTTATCCGATTATATCAATTATTACTTCCTTTTATAGTTTTACCGTTAATATTAGTGGTTGTCTTAATGATAAGATCTATTGATTTAACCAACTATCTTCCCTTTTTAAGTAATGGTATACTGCCGGTATTTAAAGGGGCCCTTGTCTTTTTAGGTGCCTTTCAAGGTTTGGAAATTATCTTATTTGTTGCACCCTTTGTTACCAATATTAATAAGGCTTATCTGCCGGCAATACTTTCTATTTTATTCCTAATGTCTCTTTTGCTAGGAATTGGCTCAGGTAGTATAGGAATTATGGGGGTAGAAAATATTAGAGAAACAGTACTCCCTAGTATTACTATGCTGTCCTTAATTGAGCTACCCGGTTTTCCTGTAGAAAGGTTTGGTTTATTATTGACTTTACCCGTTATCCTGGGTATTTTTAGCAGCCTGGCTGTTTATATCTATCTGATTTCCTTTGCTCTAATAGATTTCTTTAAGATAGAACGAAGAAAAACGGTTATTTCAATAGTAGCTGTTTTGAGCCTTATTATCATATATTTTATTCCTGATCTAACTTGGACCATGAAATTACGTGAGATTTTAATCCACCTTACCCTATTGTTTATTTTGGTTATACCTCTACTTACTTTGATTTCGGCCAAGATCCGCGGTCAGGGGGAATTAAAATGAAAAAGATAATTCCAGGTTTATTATTATTTATTATCTTACCCTTTTTTCTAACTAGTTGTTGGGATATCCGAGACATTAATAACCGGGCTTTTGTGGCTGCTATAGGTCTGGATTTGCCTGAAGACCCAACCCAAAAGTACCAAGTAACTTTTCAGTTTTGGGACCCTATAAAAATTCTGCGGAAAAATGAAACAAATACCATAACGGAAAAGGTAGAGGCCCAAAGCATCAACCAAGCTGTAGAATTAATGCAAGCCCGGTTATCCAAAACAATAACTTTTACCCATCTACAGCTCCTGTTAGTTGGGGAGGATTTAGCCAGAACAAAAAATTTCCAAGACCTGGCCAATTTTTTTCTAAAGAATTCGGAAATTGCCTTAAAGCTAAGATTGAATTTTATACAAGGAAAAACGGCTTATGAAACCTTAAAATCCAAACCGAAGCTGGGTAAAAATATTACAGATAAACTTATTGATATGTCCCAATTAGAAAAAAAATTTTCTTTACCGAGAACCAGTGCTTTTTATTATTTCCTCTCTGACTTGAGAAAAACAGAAGGAACAGCTTTAGGCTCTCGAATAGTTCTACCGGGAGAGTTTCTTATTCGAAATGGAGGAGCTGTTTTTGGAGACTGGAAACTAAAGGGTTTTCTAAGCGCCGAAGAAGCCCAGGCGGCTAACTGGCTGGTAGAGGATACTCAAGCCATAGTAGTTGGTTCTACCCCTGAGGGAACATATACTTATCATTCTAAAATAAGCAGGTTGAATATGGAAATTACCGAAATGCCTAATGGTTTGCCTAAATTCACTGTAAACCTGAAATTAATCGGCAGCATTGTTGAAGAAGAAGGAAAACACCTTGATCTTAGTCAGTCAGAAAACATTGAAAAAATGGAAATACTTTTTTCCCAGGTAATTGCCGAACAGGTAAAAAACGCCATACATAAATCACAAAAAGAATTCGGAATTGACTATTTAGGGTTTGGCAAGGTTTTAAAGGAAAAAAGGCCAAAGATATATGAGAATATCGATTGGCAGAAACAATTTCCTCACATCCCCATAGAGGTTTCAGTAAAAGCCCAGGTGAAAAGGTTCGGCTTAATAAAATAACTTTATAGGGATACCAGAGAAGCTAATTTAATTACCGTACTTAAGAGAAGGTTGGCTACAGGTAATACAAAATAACCTGTAAGCCCTGTAATAATCAATAACATTAAAATTAAAGGCCCATATCCTTCTAAAGTATAGAGAAAATTTGCTTTTGAACGGGGTAACAGCCAGGCTAGTATTTTAGAACCATCTAGAGGTGGAACAGGTAAAAGGTTGAAGGCAGCTAAATAGATATTAATAATAATTAAATTATAAAGAAACTGTCGGCCTAACCCACTCCGGAAACCCCAGTAATTAAAGATAAGAGCAGCCACAAAAGCAACTAAGACATTGGCTAACGGGCCTGCTAAAGCTACCAACATCATACCCTGACGCCGGTCCCCTTTAAAATAAAAGGGGTTTACTTCTACCGGTTTCGCCCAGCCAAAACCGGTTACCAGTAAAAGCAAAGCACCTAAGGGGTCTAAATGGCTGATAGGGTTTAATGATAAACGTCCTGTAACTTTTGGGGTAGGATCACCTAACTTATAAGCAACCCAACCATGGGCTGTTTCATGAAAAGTAATAGCGATTAGGACTACGGGAATTAATATTAATAATCTTTCTATAGTAAAATTTGTTAACACAAAAGTACCTCACTTTCCTTGTAGATTGTACAGGTAATAACTGTATTTTATTTTCTACTATAACATATCCCTATGCATAAAAAAAGGATGGTTTTCCATCCTTTTATAAAGCAACTTTATTCAACTTTTTTAAATCTTTCAACCTTTCCGGTATTATATCGTTGCGAAGTAAATCCTCGTAACTTTCCCTTTTTACAACTAAATCTGCCTGACCGTCTTTAACAAAAACCACCGCCGGGCGACCAATTTTATTATAATTACTGGACATGCTATAACAATAAGCACCTGTAGAGCTTACAGCTAAAAGATCCCCGCTTTTTACAACCGGCAACTCAATGTCCCAGATTAACATATCCCCGGATTCACAGCATTTTCCAGCAATAGAAACAACCTCTTCTTTTTTATCTAAAGCCCGGTTGGCTAACATGGCCTCATATTTAGCCTGGTATAATGCAGGCCTGATATTATCTACCATACCACCGTCTACGGAAACATATTTGCGCACATTGGGAATATCTTTTATAGCACCGATGGTATAAAGAGTTGTACCTGCCGTACCGACAATAGAACGACCGGGTTCAACTATTACCTTAGGTTTAGGTAAGCCTAATTCACTGGCTTTCTGGGCTACACTATTCATAATCGTATCGGCATAAGCTTCAATCGAAACAGGTGTATCCTCTTTTGTATAGTAGATTCCAAAACCGCCTCCCAAGTTAAGCTCTTTTATAACAAAACTGTAAAGATTATAAATTTCCCGGGCAAAATTCATCATTACATCAATGGTATGCTCAAATGATTTCAATTCAAAAATCTGAGAACCTATATGGCAATGAATGCCTACTAACTCCAGATTTTTTTTGGTTAAGGCCTTGTGAATGGCTTCTTTAGCTTGCCCTGTCTCCAAAGGAAAGCCAAATTTAGAATCAATTTGACCGGTTTTTATATACTCATGGGTATGAGCATCAATGCCCGGAGAAACGCGAATTAAAATTTTCTGCTTTATATTTTTTTCTTTAGCTATTTCATCCAAAAGGTCTAATTCATAAAAACTGTCGACGACTATTCTGCCTATCTTATTACTTAGAGCCAGCTCCAATTCCTCAATACTTTTATTATTCCCATGAAAGTAAATCTTTTCCATAGGAAAATCAGCTTTTAATGCTGTATATATTTCGCCGCCAGAAACCACATCTAAACCTAAACCTTCTTCTTCGATTATTTTGCACATAGCAAGTGTTAAGAAGGCTTTACTAGCATAAATTACAAGAGCATTTTTATATTTCCTGGTAAAAGAATTATAATAATCCCGGCAAATTTCTCTAATATGTTCTTCATCCATAATATACAAAGGAGTACCAAATTTGCGGGCTAAATCCACCGTACTACAACCACCTATCTCTAAGTGGCCTTTCGAATTTATACACATAGTACCATGTAAGCGCATTAACCTAATCAATCCTCCCTATTTACAATCTAGAAAAACATACCTAGAACTATTTCTTCACTATAGTATAATAAGGATATCTTTAATTTGTTAAATATAAAAAAACCAAGGGCAATATGACCTTGGTTTTAGTCAGATCACACCCCCAATCCCCCTTCAATGAGATAGTGCTCCACCTAAGGTCGTGGGAAAACCATAGGTGACAGTCCTGTACTTATTCAGTACAGACCCAGCCTAATAATCGGGAAAATTATTAGACTTCGGCGAAAACCCCTTTCTGACCAATTCATTAAATTTCCCCTTTTCCTTGGCCATACTCTTGATTTTCGCGCCTCTACCTCATCTCGGTGAGATGAGGTATCTTATTTAATTTTCGTCATTATAACATGCTGTAAACTTCCCTGTCAATATGTACTTCCCACTGTTCGCTGTTTTTAGTTTGCTACCTTTGTCTGAAGAGCATCTGTCCATTTGTTACATTTATCACCCCAGCGGGCTGTTAAATTACCGTCAATATATAATTCAATAACTTCACAAATATTAGGACACCCATGACAATCAAAGGAAGAGGTAGTAAACTGAGATTCAATAAGATTAAAACCTTTAAAATTAGTTCTCTCCTGTTTTACTATGGCTTCTTTGGCTAAAATAGCCGCACCTAAAGCTCCCATTACATTAAAATAACGGGGGACTATTACTTCCGTGTTTAAAGCTTTTTCGAAAGCTACCTTGATCCCAGGATTGGCTGCAACTCCGCCCTGGAATAATACCGGTGGCTTAATATTTTTCCCTTTACCTACATTATTTAAATAATTTCTTACTAAAGCCTGACACAATCCGGCAATAATATCCGGCAAACTGTGCCCTAATTGTTGTTTATGAATCATATCACTTTCCGCGAACACTGAACACCTTCCCGCAATCCGGACAGGATTTTTAGCTTGTAAAGCCAATTGAGCAAATTCTTGAATAGATAATCCCATTCGCGCAGCCTGTTGGTCTAAAAAAGAGCCGGTCCCTGCTGCACAGACTGTATTCATGGCAAAATCGGTAACCACACCATTTTCTAAAATAATGATCTTGGAATCCTGCCCGCCTATCTCCAAAACTGAGCGTACATCAGGAACTTGTTGAGCTGCAGCTACCGCATGGGCGGTTATTTCATTTTTTACTACATCTGCTCCTACTAAAAAAGCTGCTAGCTGACGACCGCTTCCCGTGGTTCCTACTCCAGCAATCTTTTCCTTCTTGGGCAGTCTAGGATAAAGCATCATTAATCCTTTTTTTATACTTTCTAAAGGACGGCCTTGGGTCCTTAAATAAATACTTTCAATGACATTATGTTCTTCATCAATCACCAGTAAATTAGTACTTACTGAACCCACATCAATACCAAGATACAAACTCACCGAGCTAACCTCCTTTGAGTCTCCAACTGTCTCCTGATTAAGTCTACAAATGCCTCAATCCGCGTAATCAAACCCGCTTTACCAGAATGTTCATCAAGATAAATTGTTAAAATAGGTATCTGACAATCCTCTTTAACTTTACCTAAAATATTATGGGCCACTATTTCCGGCATACAGGTTAAAGGAGCAAGCTGAATTAAGCCATGATATCCTTCCTGAGAAAATCCCACAGCGTAACCTACTGTTTCCCAACCGTGGCCTCCTACAAAATAATTTAGATAAGGTTTGGCCAAATCACGAAAAGGTTTTATATTTTCATCAGTAATTAAATTTTTTAAAAGATGACTGCTAATCCACTCACTTAAATACAGAGAACGGGTTACTTCTACACCTAGTTTGCCTAACTCTTTTTCAATATCTAAGTTTACAAAAGGCTCCAAAAGGGTATAAATCTCACCTATCAGACCAATTTTTATAACTTCCCTATCTGATTCTATTGGAACCTGGTCCAGTTTTAATAAACTTAAACTTGTAGCTTCTTCCAGGGTAGAAAAGCTCTGAGCATTATCAATAGAATTTAAAGCATGCTTATAAATCATATCTACCGTACCAGGTTTCTTTTCTAAAGGCCTTAATTTTTGTACTTTACGCTCCACCATGTCTACCGCATAGGATTTACGATAGGCAAATTTAATAGCTTCCATGACCTTCCACCAGGAATTGGAACCGATAATTCTTTTAACCCTGGCAATAAATTGTCCGAAATGTTTATCAGGTGGTTCTAAAACTAAGGTTTCAAAATCATANNCGGCCCTCCCCCTCCTGCCATAATAATGGTATCTGCACCTAATTCACGTGCTTCAATAAAGTTACCCAGATTTATTTTTAAAGGTAGACAAGCAAACTCTGGACTGTATTTCACACCTAACTCCAGGGTTTTCTTCGTAGAAAAAGGTGGTACTACTACTTCTAAATCTAGATACTCCAACAAACCTTTAACTGGTATATACATGTTTCCCATATGAGGAAAGGTTAATTTCACCCTTATCCCACCCTTCGCATAAGCAAATCATAAAAAGCTTCCAGACGAGTATTAATTCCTGCCTCACCTGTATGTTCATCAATGGTTAAATTTAATAAAGGTTTATCCTTTACGCCCTTAAGATAGTGTTGAATGATGCTTGCGGTCATGGAATCAGGACCACAACCAAAAGAACTCATGAGAATAAAACCTGCTATCTCTTCCTGTTTACTATAATAAAAAACCGAACCTAGGGTATTCTTGGAAAATTCCCAAAATATCCTTTTCGGATAGGATTTTGCCTCTTTATTGATAATCCAGGGAGAAAGCATTTCTGTAGTAACAACCTTAATATTTAATTTGGCCATTTTTTCTATTAGGTACATACTTAAATATTGGTCATAAATAATATACTCATGTCCTAATAAGACTACCTTTAGCGATTGGGAGTAAGTAGGTTTATAGTAAATATTTAACTGAGCTGGAATCTCTTCTTCCAACCAGGTTTGTTTATATGTACTTAATTCACTAAGACCTTTTTGCCAGGCTAGAGATACCTTCAAAGGGTTAGAAGAAAACAACCTTCCTACTTCCCAAACTTTTTTCCATAAATATTTATCCTGCTTAGTTAAATCTATAGTAGGAGCGATTAAATTAGGCAAATCAGGTATACTGGCCTTTAACATATCAGGAATCCCTAAAAATTTAGGGCAGGTAAATTCCTTTCTTTCTACACTAACTAAACGGGGAACGAAAATATAGTCAACTTTATCTTTTAAATATTGTACATGTCCGAAATAAACTTTTACTGGTAAACAAGCTTCATCTACCACAGATTTTATCCCCTGTTCTACAATAAGAGGATTAGTAGGAAGAGAAAAAACTACTTTAGCTCCTAAACTTTCAAAAAAAGTCTGCCACAGAGGGAAATATTTAAAATAGGCTAAAGAACGGGGTATCCCAACACGAATCATGATTTTCCTCCTTAGTAAGCTAAATAAATAACACATTTAACATTTTTTACATAATTTTGGTTTTTTATACCCTTAAGAAAGAAAAACCTGCGTGCGCAGGTTTTTCAGCTTTTTTTCCTCTGCCATTTGAACTTAGGATTTGGTTTGCCGGCAGGTGCCGGAATAGCGCCCCCCTTTTGTCTTGTCTTATCAATAGGTTTTAACATAGAAGGCCTTATATTTTGGATAGGTACTGGAGACCTGACTATAACCGACTTTATTCCCCGCCAATCGAAAGGAATTAAAGGCCAGAGATAAGGAACACCAAAGGATTTGGTAAAAGCCAGGAAAAGAAATACTAAAATAACACCACCTATAAATCCCCATAAACCCAATACCGCTGTACTAATTAAAAGGAAAAACCTTATATAGCGGTTGGCCAAACCTAACTCATAACTGGGAGTAGCAAAGGTACCTACTGCCGCTAAAGCTCCATAAAGTATAACCTCTGGGGCAAACAGTCCGATATTAATGGCTATTTCCCCGATCATAAAAGCGGCTATTAAACCCAAAGCCGTAGCTAAAGGAGAAGGGGTATGGATAGCAGCCATTCTGATTAAATCAATACCTACCTCCACTAAAAAAATCTGAAATAATAAGGGAACATGTCCTGTTTCTTTAGGCCCAATAAATTTTAGACCTGAAGGTAATAATTCCGGTTGAACGGAAAAAAGATACCATAAAGGTAAAATGAAAAGGGCAGAAATAATACCGAAAAATCTAACCCACCTTAGATATACACCGATACTGGGGCTTTGTCGGTATTCTTCAGCATGTTGTACATGATGAAAATAAGTTGTAGGTAAAATGATTACACTGGGTGAAGTATCTACGATTAATAAGATATGTCCTTCTAATAGATGAACTGCTGCCACATCAGGTCTTTCCGTATACCTAACCTTAGGGAAGGGGTTCCAATAAGACCCGGGAACTATTAATTCTTCAATGGATTTCTCAGCCATGGGTAATCCGTCAATATTGATAGACTGGAGTTTATCTTTAATGCTTTCAATTAAATCAGGATTAGCTATATCTTCCAGGTAACTGATGATCACATCACTGCGCGAACGCCGTCCCACCTGAACCAATTCCATTCTTAGACGGGGATCCCTTATCCGCCGCCTGATTAAAGCGGTATTAAACACAAGAGTCTCTACAAAACCATCCCGTGAACCTCTGCTTACCCTTTCAATATCCGGTTCTTCCGGACCCCGGGCAGGATATTCCCGGGCATCAATAATAATCCCTTGATTTAAACCATCGATTAAGAGAGCAATACTACCGGATAAAACTGCAGTTATTATCTGATCCAATTGATCGGTGGGATCTGTTTCAAGATAGTTTATATACTTATCCTGTAGCTTTTCTAAAAGATTAACCCCTAACTCTTCTCTTTCAATACGAGAAAGAGTCTTCATAATCCACAACATAATATCATCTTTAGCAAAACCGTCTATAAAATACAAAGCCGCTTTTTTCCCGCCAATACTTAAATCCCGTCGCATTACATCAAAACTTTTATCTACACCTAATTCCCGATCCAAAATCTTAATATTTTCTTCTAGTTTCTTATTAACTTCAATATCCTGTTTTTTATCTAATTCACCCATTTACCTTCCTCCATAGGATAAGATAAATTGTAAAGCCCGGGTAGTTATTTTAGCCCCCAGGTAATAAGCATCCTTTCCTTTCATTTTTCCAATATCACCAATTCCCACAATAACGGGAATCTCCAACTCTTCCAAAACATCTACAGTATCCCCAGAAATATTTTTAGTATTAACCAGAGGTGTACCGTTTTTATCCACTGCCCCGGAAATTATTTCTCCTTCTTTTGTAATTGCAAAATCGCATTTAATACCTGACACTTCGGTATTAGAGGCAACCGCCAAAGCTCCAATAACTTCAATTTGAGGATGTTTAGCTACAACCTCTAGAGCTTTTTCTCCTTTCCCTTTTTTAGGGTGACCCCTATCATCAAACATGACTACAACCGGATCATGCTCTGCCTGTAAAATAAGTTTGACAATCTGTTCTCCCGTCAAGGGTGTTGGATTCCCCGCTGATGCAGAAATGGTCCGAGCCCCAACATTTTTGGCGGCGATTTCAATAGTTTTCCGGGCAATGCTATCCCCATCGGTAACAACAATTACTTTGCGCCTCATTATTATCCCTTGGGATTAAATATAGTCGAAATAGCAAAACCAAACATAATAGCCGCAACTATGCCCACAGAAGTAGCCTCCAAGCCACCGCCAATAGCTCCCAAAAGGCCTTTTGTTTTAACACCTTCAATGGCGCCTTGAGCCAAGGCATGTCCAAATCCTGATAAAGGAATGGTAGCTCCTGCCCCTGCCAATTTTACTAAAGGTTCATATAAACCAAGGGCACTGATAAAAGCGCCGGTAGTAACATAACCTACCAAAACATGAGCCGGAGTAATGACAAAAGGAGTTAAATCCATGATTAATTGACCGATCACACAGATTAGGCCACCGATTAAAAAAGCCATAGGTAGATTGTCAAACATCCTTATCCCTCCTTATTTATCCTCTGAATTAAAACACCGTGGGCTATACAGGGAATAGTTTCCCCCTGCTGAGTACTGGTGGGACTGAGTAAAGCACCGGTAGCCACAAAGAGGATATTATTTAATTTCCCCTCTAAAAGTTGTGGCAAAAAGTAAGCAGCCAAAACACTGGCGGAACAACCACATCCGCTTCCTCCTGCATGAACATCCTGACTGGGGTCATAAATCAATACTCCACAATCGGTAAATTTAGCTGAAATATCAAATCCCTTTTGTAATACTAATTCCTCACATAAAATGCGTCCTATATTACCCAAATCTCCTGTTACGATCAAGTCAATATCCTCCGGTTTCCTGCCTGTATCTTGAAAATACCGGACGATAGTATCAGCGGCTGCCGGAGCCATGGCTGAGCCCATATCCATTGCGTTAGCCACACCCATGTCGATAACTCTACCAACTATTCCTTGGGTAATAACTATTTCAGAGAAAGATGAAGGTTCTTCTAATATAAAGGCACCGCTTCCTGTTACTGTCCACTGAGCGGTCATGGTTCTCTGAATACCCTGTTCCGTTGGATACCGCAATTGGCGCTCCGCAGTCTCGTGATGACTGGAAGCAGCTACTCCAACTCGTTGTGCAAAACCACCATCGATAATCATAGAACCGATAATTAGGCCCTCCACTAAAGTGGAACAGGCTCCATAAAGACCTAAAAAAGGAATCCCTAGAGCCCTGGCGGTAAAGTTAGCACAGATAATCTGGTTCAGGAGATCACCTGCTAAAAAGAAATCCAAGTCTTCTAAATGATAATTTCTTTTAGCTAAAGCAATCTCTAAACTATGCTGCATCATTTTTTGTTCTGCTTTTTCCCAAGATTTTTCTCCATCTAAGTCATTTTCCAAAACATAATCAAAACCTTTACCTAAAGGACCTTTTCCCTCCATTGGTCCTACAATACTGGCGAAAGAAGAAATGGCTACAGGGATATGAAAATTTAATGTCTGTTTTCCCAATCTTTTTGTCTGCATGCAAAATCACCCTTACATGGTGATATAAGTAATTAAACCTATAATTACAGAGGTTAATGTACCGTAAAGAATAACCGGTCCGGCAATTGTAAATATCTTTGCTCCTACACCATAAACATAACCTTCCCGTTTAAACTCTAACGCAGGGGAAACAATAGAATTGGCAAAGCCTGAAATGGGAACCATAGAACCTGCTCCACCTACCTTGCCTATTTCATCATAAACGCCCAGTCCTGTAAGGAGAGCACCTAAAAAAACCACAGTTATTGAAGTTGCCGTACTTGCTTCTTTAAAAGTTAATCCTTGCCAGATGTAGAAATTAAGTAATATTTGACCAAGAGAAGTAATTGTTCCCCCTACTAAAAATGCCGCAATAGTATTTTTTAAAACAGGAGGCTTGGGGGCAGATCTTTTAATCAGACTTCGATAACGAAGCTGCTGATATTTAGAAATTAAATTTTGCTGATCAATGATCCGGTTTCTAATCTGCCTATACTTCCTTCTTTCTTCATGTGTTTCCGCCTTAGCTTCCAGAAAAATCGCCTGTTGATAATCTTTTTGCAGTTCTTTTGTTAATCCCTGGATCTCCGTATCTGATTTATCTTTTAAATTTACCAGCATTTTTTCCCGACTGTTAATTTTCATAAGTAATTCCTGTTCTGTCAACACAATCACCTCTTTAGGTATTATTTTCAGCTAAACTAAGAAATATGCGAAAAAAGAAAGCCACCTTCTCAGGTGACTTTGTCCTTTACATTTCATTTGTCTTCCAAAAGCTTTTTTATCCTTTTCAGAGCCTGTCTTTCAATCCTGGAAACCTGGACTTGAGATAACCCTACAACTTCTGCTACTTCTGATTGAGTTTTATCCTGGAAAAACCTTAATATTAAAACCTCCCTTTCTTTAAGGGGAAGTTTGGCTAAAACCTCTTTTAAAGCCAGTTTATCAAACCAAGGCGGTTCTTCCTCTGTATCTTTTGTTAATTGGTCTAAGACATAAATAGGATCACCATCATCTTGATATAATGTCTCATGAATAGAGGTAGGTGTCTGCACAGATTCTAAAGCAGTAACTATATCTTCTACGTCTAAGTCTAAAACCTCCGCTATTTCACTAATCTTTGGTTCACGTCCTAACTCCTTTTGAAGTATTTCCCGGTATTTATTCACTTTATAGGCAGTTTCCTTTAAAGACCTGCTTACTTTAACCGGGTTGTCATCACGGAGAAAGCGCCGGATTTCCCCTACAATCATAGGAACTGCATAGGTAGAAAACTTAACATTATAACTGGGATCAAATTTATCAATAGCCTTAATTAAGCCAATAGTACCTATTTGAAATAAGTCTTCAATCTCGTAGCCCCGGTTAGAAAAACGCTGTACCAAATTAAAAACCAGGCGCAGATTACAATTAATAAGCCTTTCACGGGCTTCAGCATCACCGGCTTGAGCTTTTTTTAAAAGAGTTTGCATCTCCTGATCCGATAGCAAGGGAAACCTGGGTAAATTCATTTCTGACAGCCGCACATTCATGATACTAATTAGCCGCCAGGGCACAAGACCCGCTATTTATTAATTTTTTGGTAAGGACGACTTTTGTCCCTTTCCCTGGCTCTGAGAAAACTTCCACTTCGTCCATAAAAGATTTCATAAAAACAAAACCCAGTCCCATCCGGTCAGGAGAAGTAGAAAAAGCAGGGGTCATGGCTTCTTCTATATTTTCTATGCCAATTCCTGTATCCTCAATGGAAACCTTTAAGATTCCCTGCTTAATTTCCCCTTCTACAATCACCGTTTCTGTAGTATTATTCTGATAACCATGAACAATGGCATTGGATACGGCCTCGGATACGGCAACCTTAATTTCTTCTAAATCATTAAGAGTTGTATCAACTTGGGAGACCAGACTTGCAATCACTACGCGAGCCAGGGCCACGTTCTCCGGCAAACTTTTAAACTCTAACCTGATACAATTATCCTCGATTTTAGTCACTGATTAGCCCTCCTTTTTTCTAATTCTAGATCTTCTGTTTGGAAAACAGGGATTATTTTTCTCACACCTGATAGATCTAAAATTCTAAACACCTGAGGATTGGCTCCAAAAATAGACATTTTGCCTCCCTTTTGTTGCACAAGTTTATACCTACCTAACAAGGCACCTAACCCAGAACTGTCAATGAAACTAACTTGAGATAAATCTAAAATCAAATTTTTTACTGGCTTGTCCATTAATATCTTGTCTACAGTTTCCCGAAACTCTTTAGCCACAACTAAATCTAATTCTCCAAACACTTTAATAATCAAATTATCATTTTTTATTTTTACAGTAACCACATTTTCACCTTCCCCTCTCTTTACTGGCTATTTAATTCTACAAATAACTAAAAGTTCCTGCTAAATTCTGGAAAAAAGATTGTCGAAAAAAAAGCAGCCAGCGCAAGCTGACTGCTTTTAATCAAAATCCACAAGATCCGTAAACAGCTTTTTAAACTGCCGCCAGATACTGCCCCGTTCTACACTCTCCTTGGCTAAAAGATCAAATTCCTTTAAGGGCTCATTTTCTTTATAAACGGTTACTTTGCCTATCACTTGTCCTTCTTTAACAGGAGCCGTCACCATAGGTAAAAGTTCTACCTTACTGGTAACTCCTTCATCTTTACCCTTGGGTAAAACTACTCCTATCCGTTCGGCGGTTACGGCTGTAACAAAATCTTTTTCTCCTTTGCCAACTTTAACTTGACCTACCTCTTGCCCTTCTTTCAAAAATTCTTTAAACATAATTGTGGCAAAACCATGATTAAATAAAATCATACTGTCTCTAAAGTTTCCATTCCTTTGAGGTGCTCCTAGGACAACTGCAATCAGACGTAACCCATCTCTTTCAGCAGTGGAAGCCAGACAAAATCCTGAATCTTCTCCAGTCCACCCTGTTTTAAAACCATCTACTCCTTTATACCACCATAAAAGTTTATTAGTATTGTCTAATTGAGTGTATTTACTGGTATCTTCCCGCAAACGATAATGTTTAATAGAAGTAAGTTGTAAAATCTCTTTATGTTTTAAAGCTTCACGACCTATTATAGCTGTATCATAAGCACTGGTGTAGTGATTTTCCGCCGGAAGTCCATAAGCATTGACAAAATTAGTATTTTTCAATCCTAACTCTTTTGCCTTTTCGTTCATTTTTTCTACAAAGGCTTCATGAGTTCCATACAAGTGTTCGGCTACCGCTACACAAGCATCATTAGCTGAACCGACGGCAATAGCTATTAATAATTCTTTTAACGTCATTTCTTCACCGGGCTCTAGCCAGATTTGGGAGCCTCCCATGCGCCAGGCATTTTCGCTGGCCACCACCACATCTTCATAATTTCCACGACCTTCCTTAATAGCTTCAATAGCTACTAGAAGAGTCATCAGTTTAGTAACACTGGCCGGCGGTCTTTTTTCATGAGCATTTTTTTCATATATAACCTGACCGGTAGTAGCTTCGATTAAAACAGCGGATTTAGATTCTAAATCTAATTCAGCACTAATAGCTAAAGAAGGTATCAAGGATATAAGAAAAATAGTAAGCAATAATGAAGCAAATATTTTTTTATTCATATCTTAACCCCCTTATAAACTTTACAATTATTATTACCAAAAGGAGATAAGGTATGCCTTAACTTAAATTTCAAATAATATTTGTAGGGGGTGATCGATTGGATAAAATTATTGCTATTTTAATCTTGTTCTTATTACTGGGAACCGGTTCCTATGTCCTTATTACCCGTGTGATTATCCCACTGTATAAGATTTACCTGGATAATTTGCAGATAAAATAAAAAAAAGTCACAGTTCCCCAGGGGAACCTTGTGACATTTCAGAATGCAGGAAATAAGAGGCAAGAAACAGGATTTATTTCATGCATTTCGTCTCCTGCTTTTTGCCTCTTGCCTCTTAAATGATGCAACCCTAAAGGAGGGCCCCAAAGCAGATGCCCATTCATAAAAGTTTAATTTATTTTCACCGTAAGGCAATTTATCAGTGTTCATCCGTGTTTATCCGTGATTCTAAAATCTCGCTCTCTCGCCCACTCGCTCACTATTAAGCTACTAAAGGATGACATCTAAAATAAGTTTAGGTTTAGACACCGGAATTGGACTAAATTGATAGGAATCTAAAATTAGCCTGCGGGCTTCTTCCGCTTTTTGGGGATTATCATGAATTATTTCTGCCAGAACCTCATTTTTAGCTACTTTGTCCCCAATTTTTCTTAAGACTCTTACGCCTACCCCTAAATTGATTTTATCTTCTTTCTTTTCTCTTCCTGCCCCTAAAATCATAGAGGCTTTTCCGATTAATTCAGCGTTAATTTTAGCTATGTATCCTGCTTCCGGTGAGCATACCTGTAAATTTTCCGAACCCTTTGGAAGTAAGTCGTAATTATCAATTACTGCTACATCTCCACCTTGGGCCTCAACTAATTCTTTAAATTTAGCCAATCCTTTCCCGGAAGAAATAATTTCTTCGGCTAAAATTTGCCCTTCCTGAAAAGTTTGTACCTTCTCACCTAAAACAAACATATAGCCGGCTAACACTAAACAGAGCTCCTTTAAATCTTCCGGTCCCTTTCCTTTTAAGACCTCAATGGCTTCCAGAACTTCTAAAGAATTGCCTACAGCTTCCCCTAAAGGCTGATCCATATTAGATATTACGGCGATGGTTTTTTTGTTAAAACTATTGCCAATGGCAACCATTAATTGAGCTAAATATTTAGCTTGGTCAAGGTCTTTAAGAAAAGCACCGCTGCCTACTTTCACATCTAAAAGAATCCTGTCGGCACCGGAGGCTAACTTTTTACTCATGACACTGCTGGCAATCAAGGGAATGCTTTCTACAGTTGCCGTTACGTCTCGCAAAGCATACAACTTCTTATCAGCAGGTACCAAATTTCCTGTATGCCCGGCTACAGCAATTTTTATCCTGTTTACTTGTTCAATAAACTCTTCTTTTGTAAGTTCCACATTAAAGCCGGGAATCGACTCTAATTTATCAATAGTACCTCCTGTATGCCCCAAACCTCTTCCCGACATTTTCGTTACGGGAATACCGCAAGCGGCTACAATAGGACCTAAAATAAGAGTTGTAGTATCTCCTACTCCGCCAGTACTATGCTTATCCAGCTTAACACCTTGAATCCGGGTTAAATCCATAGTGTCCCCGGAATGAAGCATGGTTTTAGTTAAGGCTATAGTTTCTTCTTCACTCAGCCCTTTTAAATAAACAGCCATGGTCCAAGCCGCCATCTGATAGTCAGGAATCTTTCCATGTACATAACCCTGAATTAAATATTCAATTTCTCCGGCACTTAACCTTTTGCCGTCCCTAGTTTTGGTAATAAGATCAATGACCCGCATTTTTTTACCTCAACTTTTTAATTATTCCTAATAAAAGTGTTTTAAAATTATCTTTAACCCTGTTGGCTGTTTCCACTACTTCCTCATGACTTAGCTTTTTCCCGGTAACACCGGCAGCCATATTAGTTATACAGGAAATGCCTAATACCTCCATGCCACCGTGATTAGCTACAATTACCTCCGGAACGGTAGACATGCCTACCGCATCAGCACCTATAGTCCTCAAAAACCTTATTTCCGCAGGTGTCTCATAACTTGGCCCGGGAAGAGCTACATATACTCCTGATTCCACTTTAATTTTTAAATCTGCAGCTACTTCTTGAGCTAATTTTAAAAGCCTTGGACTGTAGGCATTAGTCATATCAGGAAATCTGGGCCCGAACTCCTCCCAATTTTTACCCCTTAAAGGGTTGTCACCCATTAAGTTAATATGGTCTTTAATCAGCATCAAAGCACCGCTGGTGAAATTTAAGTTAATTCCCCCTGCCGCATTGGTGACAATTAGGGTTGATATCCCCAAACCCTGCATGACCCTGACAGGGAAAGTGATTTTATCCATTGAATATCCTTCATAATAGTGAAAACGACCCTGCAGAGTAAAAACAGGCACTCCTTGTAAATTGCCGATAACCAGTTGTCCTTTATGCCCTTGCACGGTGGAAACAGGAAAACCGGGGATTTCCGCATAAGGTATGGTAACCGCCTCTCTAACCTCTTCCGCTAAATCGCCAAGTCCTGATCCCAGAATCAGCCCTACTTGAGGATTTATCTTTATTTTATCCTGAATAAAGTTAATGGTTTTTTCCATTCTTAACCTCACCTTTCTATTAATTGCCAAAAACTTTCGCCATAGCCGGAAAAATCTACACCTAAAAACTCGGCAATAGTTGCCCCTACATCACCAAAACTCTCCCGCACCTTTAAATCATAACTCTTTTTAACTTTATCACCCATCACCAAAAGGGGAACATATTCCCTGCTATGATCGGTACTGGGTGTTGTAGGGTCACAACCGTGATCCGCTGTGATTATCAATATGGTATCTTCATCGAGTAAAGCCCATATTTCCGGCAACCTTTCGTCAAACTCCTCTAAAGCCTGGGCATAACCTGATGGATTATTGCGATGGCCATATTTAGAATCGAAATCAACAAGATTTGTAAAAAGAAGCCCATCCCGAAGTTCCTGAAAGGCCTGGATAGTCTTGTCTATCCCATCCTGATTGCTCCGGGTAGGATAAGAAGAAGTGATTCCACAACCTGCAAATATATCATAAATTTTTCCTACGGAAATTACTTGTTTTTTATTTTCCTTTAAAACATCCAGTAATGTTTTTTGGGGTGGTTTTAAGGAATAATCCTGTCTGTTGGCTGTTCTGGTAAAATTACCGGGCTTTCCGATAAAAGGTCTGGCAATAACTCTCCCGACTTTATAAGGTCCTACAAGAAGATTACGAGCTATCTTACACATTTCGTATAATCTTTCCAAAGGAACTACTTCCTCATGGGCTGCTATCTGAAAAACACTGTCGGCAGAAGTATAGATAATAGGATAACCGGTTTTTAAGTGTTCCTGACCTAAACGCTCAATAATTTCTGTACCGGAAGCAACTTCATTGCCCAGGGTTTTAGTGCCTATCCGTTTTTCAAACTCCTGAATAAGTTCTTGAGGAAAACCTTCAGGAAAGGTAGGAAAAGGATCAGTAGTTAAAATCCCCATCATTTCCCAGTGTCCTGTAGTTGTATCTTTTCCTTTAGACTTTTCCGCCATTATACCGTAAGCCCCTAAGGTGTCCTTTTCCGGTTTAACCCCTTTAATCTCCGTAAGATTACCCAGACCCATACTGCCTAGGTTAGGTAAATGCAGTCCTGATAAAACCTGCGAAATATTTTTTAATGTATTGGCTCCTTCATCACCGTAATCTGCGGCGTCAGGTAAGGCACCTACCCCCACGCTGTCTAAAACAATAAGAATGACTTTACCCAAACTAAATTTTCCTCCTTTATGCCCGTGGATGTGCATCATTATAAACCTGAGATATCCTTTTAGTTGTTAAATGGGTATAAATTTGCGTAGTGGAAATATCAGCATGTCCCAACATTTCTTGCACAACTCTTAAATCTGCTCCATTTTCCAGTAAATGAGTAGCAAAAGAGTGTCTGAAAACATGAGGAGTAATTTTTTTCTCAATTCCGGCTAATTTAACGTACTTTTTCAGTATCTTCCAAAAACCTTGTCTAGTCAGCCTTTTCCCATGCTGATTTAAAAATAAAGCCTGTTCCCGTGGATTTTTAAGTAGTTTATTTCTTCCCCACTGCAAATATGTATTCAGGGAAGAAACAGCCTGAGAACCAATAGGAATGATTCTTTCTTTGGAACCTTTTCCCCAGCAGCGAACATAAGCCATTTCCAGGTTAAGATTGTGCAGATCCAGGTTAATTAGTTCAGAAACTCGCATACCTGTAGCGTACAACAACTCTAACATGGCTTTGTCCCTAACCCCTTGGACAGTATTTAACCTGTCTCTTATACACATCTCCGAGCCCACGAGACTAAGGCGAA
>CZCB01000624.1_pt1 | contig 27637 bp, 21 predicted proteins | sample 591991 | NCBI WGS metagenome assembly CZCB01 (sample SAMEA3556809, study PRJEB10932) | anaerobic digester metagenome
CAAGGTGAAGGGCAACAGGAAAATACTGAAGAAAAGGTATATATTGTTGGAACAGAGCCTACTTTCCCACCTTTCGAAATGTTAGATGAAACGACTGGGGAAATTACTGGGTTTGATATTGAATTGATTAAAGCTATTGCTGAAGATCAAGGTTTTAAAGTTGAAGTGCAAAACTTAGGTTTTGATGGATTGATTCCGGCAGTACAAACAGGTAATATTGATATTGTTGCTTCAGGTATGTCTATTAGACCTGACCGTGCCGAACAAGTTGATTTCAGCGAACCTTATATTGATGCAGGTTTAGCTATAGCCGTACCTGTTAACAATGAAGATATACAAGGTGAAGAAGATTTAGCCGGGAAAACAGTGGCTGTGCAAATTGGAACAACCGGTGCCGCTAAAGCTCAGGAGTTAAAGGATGCCGGGATTATTAAAGAAATTAAAACCTTTAACACCGTTGACGTTGTAATGATGGAATTAATCAACGGCGGTGTGGATGCAGTAATCAATGACCTTCCTGTAACTGAAGCTTATATGGCCAAACAACCGGGCAAAATAAAAATTGTCGGCGATGTTTTAGAAAGTGATTCTTATGGGTTTGCTGTTAGAAAAGGAAATACGGAGTTGCTGGAAAAAATCAATGCCGGTTTAAATAATCTAAAAGAAAATGGTACTTTTGATGAATTATTAGCTAAGTATTTCCAATAGGTTAAATTGATTTTAGCTAAGATAAATGCGTAACCAATTTGGCGTTACGCATTTACTTTGTAGTTGAACAGCAAAGCTAGGTAAGGCTGAGGTTAAGGTTTAAGTTGAAATTTTCTCTTAACCTTAGCCTTAATCTTAATCTGCATAATTTATAAATTTATAATTCATATTTTTTTTTACTCTTTATTGAGGGAATAATTAAGCATGGTACCAGATACCGGCAGATTTGTGAGGTGAAAAAATGGAGGTTCTACAATCTTATCTTGGCCATTTAATGAAGGTACTCCCCCAATTATTAACCGGTGCAGTATTAACCGTTAAGATTACTTCTCTATCTGTTTTTTTCGGCATTTTGATTGGTCTAATCATGGCCTTGGGTAAACTGTCGAAAAATCCTTTATTAAAAATACCTGCTGTCATTTATGTAGATTTTATTCGGGGGACGCCCTTATTTGTACAAATTCTTTTATTTTACTACGGTATTCCCGGACTAATTTTAAGTATTACCGGTGAAACTTTCAAAATTGAACCTATGCTAGCGGCGGTAGTTGTTTGCAGTATTAACAGCGGTGCTTATGTGGCGGAAATCTTTAGGGCCGGAATTCAGTCTATTGAGAGAGGCCAAATGGAGGCTGCCCGTTCTCTGGGGATGACTCATAATCAGGCTATGCGTTATGTTATTCTACCTCAGGCCTTTAAAAGAATAGTTCCCCCATTAGGTAATGAGTTTATCGTACTTTTGAAAGATACTTCTTTATTAGCGGTAATAGGTGTAGAAGAACTTACTCGGAAAGGACAATTGTATGTGGCCAGTACTTTTGCTTCTTTCCCTACTTATATTGGTGTAGCTTTAGTTTATCTGGTAATGACTTTAACCATCTCCCGGTTAGTTAATTGGACTGAAAGGAGGTTAGGTGTAAGTGATCGTCGTGAATAATTTATATAAAAGTTTTGGCAGTCTACAGGTTTTAAAAGGCATTAATGAACATATTAAACCTCAGGAGGTAGTTTGTGTTATTGGCCCCTCCGGTTCCGGTAAAAGTACATTTCTCCGTTGTTTAAATCTACTGGAGACACCTACCTCCGGTGAGATAATAATTGACGGGAAAAGTATTACAGACCCTAAAAATGATATTAATAAAATTCGGGAAGAGGTGGGCATGGTCTTTCAAAGATTTAACCTCTTTCCTCACATGACGGCTTTAGAGAATATTACCCTGGCTCCCATGAAAGTGAGAGGCTTATCTAAAGAAGAAGCAGTAGAGCGGGCAAAAGAATTATTGGCTAAGGTAGGTTTAACCGATAAAGCGGATGTTTATCCTGATTCCTTATCCGGTGGACAACAGCAAAGGGTGGCTATTGCCCGGGCTCTGGCCATGCGGCCGAAAATCATGCTTTTTGATGAACCTACTTCTGCCTTAGACCCGGAAATGGTCGGAGAAGTATTGGCGGTTATGAAGGATTTAGCCAGGGAAGGAATGACTATGGTAGTGGTAACCCACGAAATGGGTTTTGCACGGGAAGTAGGCGACCGGGTCCTCTTTATGGATGAAGGGTTAATTGTGGAACAAGGCACTCCCGCTGAAATTTTCAATAACGCCCAGAATGAAAGAACAAAGGCGTTTTTGAGCAAAATTTTATAATAGTGGCTTATTATTAACCACGGATGCACACGGATTAACACTAATTATTCGCCTTACGGCGAAGGTTAAGGTTGAGGTTAAGGGACTGCTTCAATCGCGGTCGCTCCTTTGCAATTTTAATTTCCTTGAACGCGCCACAGTAAATGAAAATATTTTATTTGAGCGGGCTATACGGAGAATCGGCTAAATAATCTTAGCGATATTAAATATTTTCATGACGGTGACCAGCCACTAAAACTAACAACTAATGCTAGTCACAAGTCACAAGTCATTAGTCACTAAAATATTTAAACCCCAGAGATTACTCTCTGGGGTGTGTTGCCTATTGTTGAAAAACCCTAAATCTATATAAAATTAAAGCTTAACAACATTGGCAGCTTGAGGTCCTCTTGCTCCTTCCACCACATCAAACTCAACTAATTGACCTTCCTCTAAAGTCTTGAAACCTTCGGCTTGGATTGCGGAAAAGTGTACAAATACATCTTTACCATCATCACCTTCGATAAAACCGTAACCTTTTTCCGCATTAAACCATTTTACTTTTCCTTGCATTTAAAAAATCCTTCCTTTCATAAATAAACTGTAGGTATAGTTTTACCTACAGTTGCAATTATATACGTTTTCAACTGATTTAGCAATCTTTTACGGAAATATTTAAAAACTGGGCAAAATGCCCAGTTTTTAGCCTAATTCAGGTTCGATTAAACCATAATTTCCGTCTTTTCGTTTATAAATCACATTAACTTCTTCGGTTTCTGCATTTAAAAATACAAAGAAACTGTGGCCCAGCAATTCCATTTGTAAAATAGCTTCTTCTTCAGCCATAGGTTTAACGGCAAAACGCTTGGTTCTTACTATCTTAGGTTCAGCTTGTTCTTCCTTAGCGGTAGTATTATTTGGTACTAAATCTAAAACGGAAAGGTTTTTGACTTGTTTATTTATCCGGGTTTTGTATTTTCGAACTTGGCTTTCTAACTTTTCAACTACATTATCTATGGAAGTATACATATCAGTTGTTTCTTCTTCACCACGTAGTATATATCCATTGAGTGGAATGGTGACTTCAACCCTATGTAACTCTCTTTCAACGACCAGGGTAACAATAGCTTCCCTTAAGCCACCTTCAAAATATTTTTCAAATTTACCGATTCTTTTTTCTACGTACTCTTTGAGCGCTGGTGTTACAGACATGTTTTTCCCTTTTACAATAATATTCATTTAACCAGCTCCTTTCTAGTACTTTATATAATCATTCCACCAAAAATATGAACACCTTTTTGATGGAATAATTAGCCAAATCACAATCTGGTTTCACTTGCTTTACTATAAAATGTTGAAATAAAAGGGAATTTTGAATTTATTGTTGCCGTAAACCGAAAAATATAAACACAAAGTCGAAAGGACAAGTTCTTTCTTTTATTTTACCAGGAAAATAGTTAGAAGCAAACCTTTAGTTGTGATAAAATGATTTAATAAAATAAATTTTAGCCTTTGAAAAAGGATGTGGAAACCATGGTTTTTGGATTTTTGAAAAATTTATTAGATGATAATGCTAAAGAAATAAAACGTCTCCAGAAGACTGTTGATAAAATTAATGGTTTGGAGCAAGAAATAGAACATCTATCTGATGAAGAGTTAAGGGGTAAAACCGCAGAGTTTAAAGGCAGGTTTGAGGCAGGGGAGAATCTGGATGATCTTTTGCCTGAGGCTTTTGCCGTGGTTAGAGAAGCTTCGAAAAGAGTTTTAAACATGCGTCATTTTGATGTACAGCTAATGGGAGGAATTGTTCTCCACCAGGGCCGCATTGCCGAAATGAAAACAGGGGAAGGTAAAACATTGGTGGCTACCTTACCGGCTTACCTTAATGCCCTTACCGGGAAAGGTGTCCACATTGTTACCGTAAATGATTATCTGGCCAAGCGGGATAGTGAATGGATGGGACAAATTTATCGTTTTTTAGGTTTAGAGGTAGGTTTAATCGTTCACGGGCTGGATTATAATCAGCGGAAAAAAGCCTATGCTGCCGATATAACTTATGGAACCAACAATGAGTTCGGTTTTGATTATCTAAGGGATAATATGGTCATGTATAAAGATAACATGGTGCAGCGAGAGCTGGAATATGCCATTATTGACGAAGTAGACAGTATTCTTATTGATGAGGCCAGGACACCTTTAATTATTTCAGGACAGGCGGCAAAGCCTAAAGAGCTGTACACTACTGTGGCCAAAATTATCCCCAGGCTGAAAAATGAAGAAGATTATACTATCGATGAGAAAAAACAACTGGTTACTTTGACGGAACAAGGTGTGGCCAGGGTGGAAAAGCTGCTGGGTATCGATAATTTGTTTGATGAAGCCAATATGGAGTTAAGTCACCATGTAAACCAGGCTTTGAAGGCCCATACTTTAATGAAGCGAGACCGGGATTATGTGGTTAAGGACGGGCAAGTAATAATTGTCGATGAATTTACCGGTCGTTTAATGTTTGGCCGAAGATACAGTGAAGGGTTACATCAGGCTATCGAGGCCAAAGAAGGGGTGAAGATTGAAAAGGAATCACAAACTTTGGCCACCATTACTTTCCAGAATTATTTCAGAATGTATAAAAAGTTAAGCGGGATGACCGGTACGGCGAAGACGGAAGAAGATGAATTTATAAAGATATATGGGATGGATGTAGTGGTAATTCCCACTAATAAGCCCATGATCAGAGAAGACTTGCCGGACGTAGTTTACCGTACGGAAAAGGGAAAATTTGAGGCAGTAGTGGAAAAGATAGTCGAAAAGCATTCTATAGGACAACCGGTTTTAGTGGGTACCGTTTCCATCGAAAAATCTGAGTTATTGAGCAGTATGCTCAAGAAAAGAGGCATTCCTCATCAGGTTTTAAATGCCAAGTATCATGAGCAGGAGGCGGAAATTGTTGCCCAGGCCGGGCAAAAAGGCATGGTTACTATCGCTACCAACATGGCCGGTCGGGGTACGGATATTGTATTAGGTGAAGGAGTAAAAGAATTAGGTGGCTTGTACGTTATTGGAACGGAACGTCATGAGTCCCGGCGGATTGATAACCAGTTAAGGGGTCGCAGCGGCCGGCAAGGTGACCCGGGAGTTACCCAATTTTATATTTCTCTCGAAGATGACCTGATGCGCCTCTTCGGTGCGGAAAATATCACCGGTTTGATGGACAAACTGGGCATGGATGACTCTATACCTATTGAGAATAGCATGGTTTCTCGGGCTATTGAAAATGCCCAGAAGAGAGTAGAGGCCCGTAACTTTGATATCCGTAAAAACGTTTTAGAATACGATAATGTAATGAATCAACAGCGGGAAGTTATTTACGGTCAACGCCGTCAGGTTCTGATGGGAGAAAACATTAAAGAAAGTATTTTGCATATGATTGAAAAAGTGGTGGAAAGAACCATCGACCGTTTCGCCGGGGAAAGTCCTTATCCGGAAGAATGGGATTTAGTGGGCCTCTTAAAAAGAGCAGAAAAGTTATTTTTACCTGGACATCAGATAAAACCGGAAGACTTAATGAAAATGGAGCCTCAAGAAATCCGGGAATTTCTAAAAGAAGAGGCTTTAAGGTTATATAGCAAGCGGGAAGAAGAATTAGGTGAAGAAAACCTGCGGGAATTAGAAAGATTAGTTCTGCTTAAAATTGTGGATGCTAAGTGGATGGATCACCTGGATGCAATGGATCAGTTAAGACAGGGAATCTACTTACGGGCTTACGGCCAGAGAGACCCTCTCACAGAATATAAATTTGAAGCCTATGATATGTTTAACCTTATGATTGAAGAAATTCAAGAGGAAACGGTTCGTTATATTTACCGGGTCAATATTGTGGAGCGTCCCCAAGAAAGAACAGATGTGGTGGAAAATAAGTATGGGGATGAACAGACAAAAAAACCTGTAAAATCCGATAAAATCGGGCGTAACGAACTTTGCCCCTGTGGCAGTGGCAAAAAGTATAAGCGATGTTGTGGTAAAAATTCTTAAAATAAGGAGTGAAGCCTATGGACTATGAGGTAAAGAAAGACCTGGAATCAATAGCCAAGAGGATAAAAGATTTGAGGGATTCTCTTTGACATTGACCATAAAAATGAGGAAATTTTGAAACTTGAAGAGGAGGTTGCCGCCTCTGATATTTGGGATAACCCGGAAGAAGCTCAAAAATTAATGCAGCGGTTGACCAAGTTAAAAGACAGTGTACAGTCCTACGAACGTTTGCAAAGCAAACTGGAGGACGTGGAAGTTTTACTGGAATTGGCGGAAGAAGATAGTGAACTGGCTTCAGAGTTTCGCGAAACCCTGCAGAACTTAAAGAAGGATGTGGAAAATTTAGAGCTGGAAACTTTGTTAAGTGGTGAATATGACCGAAATAACGCCATTTTATCCTTGCACCCGGGGGCCGGTGGCACTGAGTCTCAGGATTGGGCAGAAATGCTTTACCGGATGTATACCCGGTGGGCAGAGGAACACGGATTCCGGGTAAAATTACTGGATATGCTGCCTGGGGAAGAAGCGGGATTGAAAAGCGCTACCATTTTAATTGAAGGAGAAAATGCCTTTGGTTTTCTGAAATCTGAAAAAGGCGTTCACCGGTTAGTCAGGATTTCACCTTTTGACGCTTCCGGGCGTAGGCACACTTCTTTTGTGGCCGTAGAAGTTATGCCGGAGGTTAGTGAAGATATGACTCTGGAGATTGACCCTAAAGATTTAAAAATAGATACCTACCGCTCCGGAGGAGCAGGCGGACAGCATGTAAACAAAACCGATTCCGCTGTCAGGATTACCCATATTCCCACTGGTATTGTGGTCCAGTGCCAAAATGAACGTTCCCAGATAAGTAACCGTCAGACGGCGATGAAGATATTACAGGCCAGGTTACTAGAACTTAAGTTAAAAGAAAGAGAGAAGCAGTTGGCGGAAATCAAAGGGGAACAGCAGGAAATAGGTTGGGGCAGTCAGATCAGGTCCTATGTTTTTCACCCTTACAGTATGGTTAAGGATCATCGTACCGGAGTGGAAAAAGGAAATGTTCAGGCGGTAATGGATGGGGACTTGGATGATTTTATTAAAGCTTATTTGAAAAATGAAGCTTTAAAATAATAGGGCTCCTCATTGTGCCGATTCTCCGTATAGCCGCTCAAGTAAAGATTAAAGGAGGGGATCGCTTCACCCATTAGAGGTTCGCGATGACATGAGTGATGTCGTTGCGAGATCTGTAGGGTGAAGCAATCCCCTTCTTTTCTTGCTTTCTGCTCCTTGCCGCTTGATTAATACGCGAACGCTTGCGTCACAGGCGCATTGCATAATTCAAGATGGTATTGGCTGACTTTATTCACATATTTTTTAGGGAGAGAGCCGGCTGTGGCAAGTTTCCTATCTACATAAGTCTGTCCGGCATTGTAGGCTACTAAAACTTTTTCTAAGTTGTTATCATAGTAATTTAAAAGGTATTTTAAAATGAATGTGCCTATCTGGATATTAGTTTCAATATCCAATAATTCTTCTCTGTTTGCCGGCGCTTTTATCCCCATTAATTTGGCCCAGTATGGAGCATACTTCATTCTAATTTGCATTAGACCTGTATCATCAAGGGTTCCTAAACACCGGGGATTGAAATTACTTTCGACAGCGATTACTGATACTATTAAATTATCGGGAACATTATATTTTCCCCCATATTTTTCAATAGCCTCGGCGATGCGAGTCAGAGTTTCTTTATCTATGTCAGGATTTAATCTATGGACCAAATTTAGAAATTCCCTATTTTTAAGTAGTTGTGGGGATGGGTCTTCCTTATCTTTTTTTTCAGGTAAATTTTGGGCATCATCTGCTAAATCCTCTCCCGGAGTACAGCCAATCGAAGCTACGGCTAATAAGAATGAAACACCTACGATTAAGGCTTTTTTTCTTTTTCTCCTCATTTTTTATTCCTCCTTGAACAAGTAAAAAAACCTGCTATGCAGGTTTTTTGTTAACAGCTATATTTATAACCAAATTTAGCCCAAAATATGCCACATATTGTATACTTTTTTGTATATTTTGCCAAGTGCATAAAAAAGCGAAAAAACAGGAGAAAACTTGCTGTAGGGTTATTAGGATTAATTTTTCTCTAAATTTTTAGGTTTTAAGAGGTTTTTGTCGAAATTTGACGCATGTTTGTCCATCATTAAAAAAAATCTTCCCTTTTTTGTTGGTAACTGTTAAGATATTGCAGGGAAAATATTAATGGCTAATTAGGTGTAGAATATAGATGTGTGTCTAATTGATAGATATGGAGGTAATGGTTTATGGATGAGAAAACTGTTCACTTTCTTCAGGAGAAGGCTAAAATAATTCGTCGGCATATAATAACCATGGTCGGTGCTGCCGGATCAGGTCATCCGGGTGGTTCTCTTTCTGCGGCAGATATTGTTACATATTTATATTTCAAAGAACTGAAAATAGACCCTGAAAACCCTCAATGGCCTGACAGAGACAGGTTTGTTTTATCTAAAGGTCATGGGGCTCCTGTTTTGTATGCAGCATTAGCTGAACGGGGTTTTTTCCCGGTAGCTGAATTGGTTAATCTAAGAAAAATAGGCTCACCTTTACAGGGACATCCTGATATGCTAAGAGTACCTGGCGTGGAAATGACTACAGGTTCATTGGGGACAGGCTTTTCTGCGGCCCTGGGTATGGCCCTGGCTGTTCGACTGGATCAGCGGAAGTCCCGGATTTATGTGCTTTTAGGTGATGGTGAGGTACAAGAAGGTCAAATCTGGGAAGCGGCTATGGCTGCAGCCCATTATAAACTGGATAATCTAACGGCTATTTTGGACTATAACGGTTTGCAAATTGATGGAGCGGTTTCAGAAGTTATGTCTGTGGAGCCATTAGCTGATAAATGGCGAGCTTTTGGGTGGGAAGTCCTGGAGACAGATGGGCATGATTTTATCGGCATCAGTGAGGCTATTGAACAAGCTAAAAAAATAAAAGGTAGGCCCACTATAATCATTGCCAAGACTATTAAAGGTAAAGGCGTTTCTTTTATGGAAAATGAAACTGACTGGCATGGCTCCGCTCCCAATCAGGAACAAGTAGAACAAGCACTTAAAGAGTTACAATAACAAATTGGAATTTGAGGAGGTTTTACCTAAATGAATGAAATTGCTACCCGGGAGGCCTATGGCAAAGCCCTGGTTGAGTTAGGAAAAATTAATAAAGATATAGTGGTCTTAGATGCGGATTTAAGCAAGTCTACAAAAACGGACGGTTTTAAAAAAGCATTTCCGGAAAGATTTTTTAATATGGGTATTGCCGAACAGAATTTAATTGGATGTGCCGCAGGACTAGCGGCTGCAGGAAAAATACCCTTTGCCAGTACTTTTGCGGTTTTTGCTACCGGCAGAGCTTATGATCAGATCCGGAATTCTGTAGCCAGTTCTAATTTAAATGTAAAGATTGCAGCTTCTCATGCCGGTTTAACCGTGGGGGAAGACGGCGGTTCTCATCAAATGTTGGAGGATATTGCTTTGATGCGGGCTATACCGGGAATGACCGTAATTGTACCTGCTGATGGTGTGGAGACATATCAGGCCGTTTTTGCTGCCAGTAAGCATGAAGGACCTGTATATATCCGTTTGGGCCGCCCCAAAGTTCCCGTTATCTTTGACGAGAATTATCAGTTCCAAATCGGTAAAGCCGCCGTTTTAAGAGAGGGAACAGATGTGGCTTTAATAGCAACAGGGATTATGGTCAATGAAGCTTTAGAGGCTGCTCGCCTTTTAGAGCAGGAAGAAATCCAGGCACAAGTTATCAATGTAAGCACAATTAAACCTTTAGATGTGGAAACTATTATTAAAGCAGCCCAGGAAACAAAGGCCGTGGTTACCTGTGAAGAACACAATGTTTTCGGAGGATTGGGAAGTGCAGTAGCAGAAGCTTTAGTGGAAAACTATCCTGTACCTATGGAAAGACTAGGAGTTAAGGACGTTTTTGGAGAATCGGGAAAACCTTCCCAATTGCTGGAAAAGTACGGTTTAACTGCTAAACATATTGTTGCCGCCGCGAAAAGAGTAATGAATAGAAAGCGATAAGCACCTTGCTTATCGCTTTTAAATTATCTGAAGAATTAATTGGTAAGAGAAAATGGTTTGTCTGGGAAGGATTAAGAGGCTTATTGTCGAAAAAAGAATAGAATTAGGAGAAATAGAATAGATTCCTAGATTTGGTTCAGAGGTGAAACAATTGATTCAATTTTTTAACGTAACCAAGAAATATGATAATGGAACACTGGCACTGGACGATATAAACATTACTATTGAAAAAGGTGAATTTGTTTTTTTGGTAGGCCCCAGTGGTGCAGGCAAGTCTACCTTTACCCGTCTTTTAATCAGAGAGACTCTGCCTACAAAGGGCCAAATTATGATTGACGGAAAAAGTATCCTTCGTTTAAGAGGCAAAGAAATTGCTTATTTACGAAGAAAGATGGGCTTTATCTTTCAGGACTTTCGCTTATTACAGGACCGAACCGTTTACGAAAATGTGGCCTTTGCTTTAGAGGCAATGGCAGCACCGATAAGTGAAGTAAAAAGAAAGGTGCCTCAAGTTTTGGCAATGGTGGGCTTAGAGGATAAACTAAATAATTTTCCTAATCAACTTTCCGGGGGAGAACAACAGCGGGTAGCCATTGCTCGGGCTATTATCAATAGCCCCAGTATTTTAATCGCTGATGAGCCTACAGGCAACCTGGATCCGGATAACTCATTGGAGATAATGAAGATTTTAAATGATATTAATAAACGTGGGACAACGGTGATTATGGCTACCCATGACAGTGAAATTGTAAACAGAGTGCGGAAAAGGGTGGTAGTTTTAAAGGAAGGCAGACTGGTTAGGGATGAGGCTAGAGGAGGTTATGACTTTGAGTAGTTTTTTGCGCTATGGTTTTCGGGATGCTTTCCGTTCTCTGGTTAGACATAAGGGGATGGTTTTTGTTTCTGTAACTACTATTGCTATTTCTTTACTAATTTTAGGGTCAACCTTGTTACTGGTTTTAAACAGTCAGTACATAGTGGAGGGTATGGAATCAGAAATTGAAATAAATGTCTTTTTACAAAAAGATGTAGACCGTCAAGATGCCCTGGCTTTAAAAAATAAATTAGAAAAACTCCCTGGTTTTGAATCACTAAAATTTGTTCCCAAAGAAGAAGCCTTGGCCATGATGCAGGAACGCTTCGGGAAAGAAACGGATTTACTAAAGGCTTTAGGAGGGAATAATCCTCTGCCTGATACCTACCGTATAAAAGCTATAAGTACGGAGCACGTGGAAAAACTGGCTCAGGAAATAGCCAAGTTTAATGAAGTGGAAAGTATTCGCTACGGCCAGGACATAGTTGATAAATTAATCTCGCTTACATCCTGGATACGTAATATAGGGATGGTTGTAATAATCGGTATGCTTGTAGGTAGTTTGTTTCTAATTACTACAACCATTCGTTTAACCGTATTCGCCCGCAAAAAAGAAATAAGTATCATGAAGTATGTGGGAGCAACCAATGGTTTTATAAGGTTTCCTTTTTTTCTGGAGGGATTGTTTATTGGCTTATTAGGGTCAGTACTGGCAGGGTTAGCTATTTATTTCGGTTATAGTGCCGTAATAGATTACGTGATAATGTCAGTTCCTTTTATCCCTGTTATGAGAGATATGGAAACCTTATATCGGATCTTAAGTATCCTTATTGGAGGAGGTACCCTTTTAGGAGCTTTAGGTAGTATCTTGGCCCTGCGTAAGTATCTCCAGGTTTAATTCTTTTTACCAGGGATTGGTTGTATTACCATAATGAATATATTAGTATATATAGTATTAAAAAGTTTATTGACGAATATTAATAATTAATCAGATTAGAATAGGTAGGTGGCAAATTTGCCCGGTGGGAAGAGATTTCTTAAAGGATTGTTTGTGGTATTTTTAGTTTTTTGTGTGGTTTTCACCACTGTTTTAGGTGGCCTCATCCTGACTGATTATAAGGGATTAGGCCAGTTAGTTCAGGTGGTGGCTTTAGTTAAAGCAAATTTTCTTTGGGATGTAGAAATAGGGCAACTAATAGAAGGGGCCATAACAGGATTAGTTGAATCACTGGGTGATCAATACTCAGCTTATATGAATGCAGAAAAGTTTCAGGAATTGCAGAGACATATTCAGGGTAGCTTTGGAGGAATCGGTATTTACGTAGGAGTAAGGGAAGGTAATATAACGGTAATTGCTCCTATTGAAGGGACTCCGGCAGCCAAAGCCGGAATTAAAGCAGGAGATGTCATCGCTAAAATTAACGGTAAGGCTACTGTAAACATGGATATAGATGAAGCCGTCAGCTTGATGAAGGGAGAGCCGGGTACTGAAGTAAAGGTAAGTATTGAACGACCGGGGCAGGAAAAACCTTTAGAATTTACCTTGGTCAGGGAAATTATTAATGTTCCTACCGTAGCCGGAGAGATCCTTCCGCAAAATCCGGACATTGCTTATTTGCGAATTTCCATGTTTGCCAGTAATACTGATGAAGCTTTAAGCAAAGAGTTAGAAATGTTAGAGGAAAAAGGTTTTAAGGGACTTATTATTGATTTAAGGGATAACCCGGGCGGAGATTTGCAATCCGTAGTTAATATTGCCGGTTATTTTGTCCCTGCAGGTCCCATTGTACATATAGTAGATAATAATAACAACCTCCAAACATTTAGTGCACCAGGTAATAATTTGGAAATACCTTTAGTTGTTTTAATTAACGGGGGTAGTGCCAGTGCTTCGGAAATTTTGGCCGGAGCCATTAAGGATACCAAAACAGGTACTTTAATTGGTACCAATACTTTTGGTAAGGGTATTGTTCAATCAATTTACTTTTTAAATGAGGGTGCCGGTTTAAAATTAACTACAGCTAAATACTTAACACCTAATAAGAACGATATTCACGAAAAAGGCATAGCCCCGGATATTGTAGTGGAACTGCCGGAATATGCACCAGGACAGGAATTTGTGGAAGATACCCAACTAAAGAAAGCTATTGAGGTGTTGGAAGAGAGAATTTAGTTTAAAGTCCGGAGATGGGCCAGTATTTTTGAAAGGATGCAGAGGGTGTGGTTTTTTTAAAATTATTACCCATGATAATTTATAACCTTATCTCCCTTTTGTTTCAGCCTATTTTCTGGTTGGTTATGCTGATTATCTGGTTTCAATTTAGGCGCATGGCTAAATTAAAAAGCGATTTTTTTAATTTGCCTCAAGAAAGTGTAGTTCAACCTACCCTTATTGCTACTGTTTACGGGTTAATAGGCGGATTTATCGGCAGTATAATTTTAGTTCTGGTGGGTGTATCCGTTTTAGAGGTAGGTGTAGAGTATTTATGGATTCTGGCAATTGCCATGATGTTGGTTAACCAGCGTTTTATGTGCTTTGCTTATGCGGGAGGAGTGCTTTCGGCCTTTAAGTATATTACCGGTGTACCTGATATCAGTATCCCCCAGGTTATGGCGTTAGTGGCTATTCTCCATTTAGTTGAAGCTTTATTGATCCTTTTTAGCGGTCATTTAGGGGCTGTTCCTGTTTATTTGAAAGGAAAAGACGGCAGGTTAATCGGGGGATTTAATTTACAGAAATTCTGGCCGCTGCCTATTGTTGCCATGGTAGCGGCTGTGGTGCCTGATATAGGGGCTATCGGAGAAGTAATACAGATGCCTGAGTGGTGGCCTTTAATTAAATCAGGCTTATTCACTGAACAGGAAAATATTGTGTATATGATGGTTCCGGTAATTGCAGGTTTAGGTTATGGGGATATTGCCCTGACTACGCGACCTAAAGAAAAAAGTCTTCGCTCCGCTTTTTATTTGGCTGTCTTCAGTTTAATCTTGCTGGGTTTGGCAATTTTGGCAGCCAACTATCCTCAGTTTGGGATTGTAGCTGCTTTGTTTTCTCCTTTGGGGCATGAATTGGTAATTTTTTTAGGCAGAAAATATGAGTTTTCCAGGGAGCCCAAGTTTACTAAGCCTCCCCAAGGAGTTATGATTTTAGACCTTTTAGAAAGTTCTCCTCTTAAAAAGGCCGGTTTAGATACCGGAGATATAATTCTAGGAATTAATGGCATACCTGTCAACAGCCGTGAAGACTTGGAGTATTTACTGGATTTTTTCACTGAGGAATTGGAAATAGAATACTTGGACGATAAAAAACAGGTGATCAGGCGGCAATTAATTTTTCGCAAAGGTTTTGAACCTTTAGGTTTAATTATGGTACCTGACGGATACGGTCATTCTTATTTGAATTTTTCCACAGGGGGCGGTTTGTTAAAAAGTTTGCTTCGTAAATTTAAAGGCTAGGAACGGTACTTTTTGTTTTAGGTAGACCTCAATTTTCCTGCACCTTTCACCCTTCTCTTTAATAGGATATAAAGCATATTAAGGAAAGGAAAAGGGGTGAAAAAATTTTGATTGTTAAAGTGGGAAAAATTGAGGATTTTTTTCTCTCCAGCTATACAGGACAAGGATATTTTTCTTTTTTCAATGACCGGCTTGAAAAAGCAAAAGAGGTATACCTTATCCAAGGAGGAACAAGCAGGATAAGATCTCGGATTATGCGGAATTTGGCAATAAATTTTGTGGATAGAGGTTACCAGGTACAGCGAGTACATTCTCCGGCTAATCTTAAAAATTTAGAAGGATTAATCATTCCTGAATTGGGCATCCTTTTTATTGGTGAGGATTGTTACCGCTTGTTAAGCACTGAACTTTCTCTAAACTGGAAGAAAGTCCTTGAATTAAACGATATCTTGGATGAAGAAAAATTTCGGGAATCCAAGGACAGAATCCACAAAATGCTGGAACGCATTAATATTCACCGGGAATTAGTGTATGAAAATCTGCGCAAGCTGGAGGAACTTGAGGAAAAATTAGAGGATATTTATCAAGAAAGTGTAAACTTTCATAAGGTAAATGAATTAGAAGAAAAATTTATAGAAAAAATTCTAGATATATAGTCTGTTGCGGAATTAAGGATAAAGGTGATTGGCTTGGCCAGGGTTTTAGTAATTGGAGCAGGTAATGAAATCATGGGCAATGACGGTATAGGATTGGCGGTAATAGAACGAATAAATAAATTAAAACTCTCGCCACAGGTTAAAACAATGGTGATGGGTACAGACTGCTGGTCTGTTTTAAATGAGGCAGTACAGTATGAGTTAATTATTATTGTTGATGCGGTTAGTACCGGAGGAAAGGAAGGAGAGGTGTATTTTTTTCCGGCACAAGAATTAGACCCTACTCCAAGACCCTATTCCCTACATGATTTTACCTGGGTAGATCTTTTCCGTCTGACAGGTTTGTTGAAGCGTACCTTTGTCTTTGGTGTAGAAACCAATACTTTAAATTTAGGGACTGAAATCAGCCCGTATTTATGGAAGAAAATGGATGATTTTGCAGCAAAGCTTTATAAAATCTTAACCTTAGCGGCGGGCCCAACCGGTAAAAATGCTTTGGAGTTTAGCCGGGTCTTCCGTGAGGGCCAAATAAACATGGAGGGGTATAGTGGCCACAAAAATCCAGGTAACGAGATAATGAACCATTCTGATTTTATTTAGTCCCCCCAATTTGGGAATGAGAAAAGCAAAAATATCAGGGAAAAATAAAATTAAGCCGGTGAAAATTTGAATAAGGATGAGAAGAAACCATAAGGTATAAGTAGCTTTTTGCCCCGGGTTATATTTGCCGTAGTAACCCGGGTTATCTTTTAAGAAAAGAAAATACCGAAAAAAGTTGGGTAAAAAATGGACATCTTTAAGTCGAAAGATAAGTTCACAATAATGTTTAGTGATTAAACTGTAATAGACATACAGAGCCGTATTTGCAATCAAGATAAAATTAAAAACACCTTTGATAGTTTTTACCGTAGAAAAAGGAATGTTTAAAAGGCCGGGATAGTGGATGTACATGCCGGTAAATACCAAGGTGGTTATAGTAAAAGCCATAATCCAGTGAAAAATTCTAATGGGTAAAGGATGAACCTCTATTAGTTCTTGGTGGAAGTGAGTCAGTGGGCCAGTGGGAGAGTGGGCGAGAACTTCACTTTCTTTAGATTTAACCGGCATATAAACATGCTCCTTTCTTTACTTAGTCTCAAAATTTGTCGCCGTTGTTTTAATAGAGCATAAATTGTCATGAAAATATTTACTTTCGCTAAGCTAGACTCCGAACCGGAATAAACTAAGCTTGCTGGAGAATAAAAGCTGACCCTGCTCAATGGGCCGTCTCTGGTCACTATAAATGGCTATAGGGTTAAAATTTTGGGACGGCATTACGGATTACGGGTTAAGCTTACGGGTCAGCATCTGCTTTTGGGATATACTGTATGATGCATCAATCAGATTAGCCCAGATGTAGATGCATTCCTAAAGGTGGGCCCAAAAGCAGATGCATCATGCAGTAAGCCCCGAAGCAGATGCTCTTACAAAAAATGTAGAAAGAGAAATTATCTGCGTGCATCAGTGGTGACTAATTCTAGTTGTTATATTTTAAACTTCCTCAAGCTTTTACCTCCTTGCACAGCATGAACGGCACAGGAGAAGCAAGGGTCAAAGGCACGGATTACTCGGCCTACTTCGATGAGGCTGTCTAAATTATCTACAGGAGTACCTATCAAGGCTTCTTCTACCGGTCCCCTGAGTTTATCTTTGCCTCTGGGAGCGAAATTCCAGGCACTGGGGGTGATTACCTGGTAGTGAGAAGTACGTCCCTTTTCTATCTTCACCCAGTGGCCTAATGCGCCTCGCATGGTATCAATTAATCCTGCTCCTTGGGCCTGGGGTTGGGGTTCATATTTATTGAGGGTGGGCTGGTTTAAGTTTAGTTTTTCTAACCAGGTGTACATCAGATTGATAATTTCTTTTAATTCCAGGACCCGGGCTATATGCCTGTCCATGGTAGAGATTCCTCTGCGGTATTTACCGTTAATCCACATTCTGGCCAAAGGACCGCTTTCAAAGGGTTTAGTGTCGTAACGGGGAGTCTTTACCCAGGAATAGGCCTCCGGTTTCTTGTCAAAGGCAGGTTCCGTTTTTTCTTGCCAAGGGTCTGTTACTCCTTCCACTTCTTCATACCAGGAAGAGGTTACTTCTTCACTGATTAATTGGGGATCAAATTTTACGGGTTGAGTGGAAAAATTGGTTATTACACCGGGTTGAAAATCTTCAAACTTATTCTTTTCATTGGGGAAGATACCGAAAGATAATAAATTACCGTAACTTTTCCCAATTTGGTAATACTCCGGATAATATTCGGCAACAGTATACACATCAGGAAGGTATTTTTCGGTAACAAACTTATCAACCTTTTTTAAAATAGCCAAAGACATATTAATTTTATTAGCATTGGGTTTTTCCGTTACTCCTCCGGGAATAATTGTTTGCTGATGCGGTGCCTTGGCTCCCCAAAGAGCCAGCAGTTGGTGGGCTTTTGCACTTAATATTGCAGCTTCCCAGTAATTTTCATATAATTTTTTTTCTTTACTTTCCGGGATTTTGTAATCACCTTTTAATAAAGGACGAAAAGGAGGAGTATCCGGTCCCCGGGCGTAATCAGGCAGGCTTAGGATATAAAAATGGCGTAGATTGTTCTGGATAAAATCGGAAGCTACAATCAGGTTTCGAATTAAGACTCCGTTTGGAGTAGGCTCCAAGTTATAAGCTTTTTCCAGAGCAAGAGCTCCCGCCATGGCGTGAGCGGTAGAACAAATTCCACAGATGCGTTGGGCATAGATACAAGTATCCCTGGGGTCACGGTTTTCCAGCATCAGTTCAAATCCCCGAAATAAAGTACCGCTGACCCAAGCATCTGTAACTACTCCATTATTAACTTCAACTTCAACTTGCAAAGGTTCATGTAGACGAGTTAAAGGTAGTATCTTTTTCCTGACCATTATTCCTCATCTCTTTTCCGCTGCCAGAATTTTAATCTTTTAAAAAATGAATTATTCCTTTTTAGAGTTAGACGTGAAACATCTTTTTGTAATTATTTTTGTTCGGTTATTATTTCTTCTAATTTATTTAAAATTACTTCTTGGTCAAATTCTTCTTTTGTTTCCTGATTGATTTTATCTAATTTATTGATGATTATTTCCTGCGGTTTTACTTTCTCTCCGGGTGATGGTTCTTTTAACTGAGTTCCTTTAATGAGATTTTTCCCCATTCTGCCGGATATGACAGAACCTAAAGCATGGGTAGTGATTCCCAGAGCGGAAAGACCTCCTAAAGTTGCTCCGATTTTTTCTACTCGTTTTTTACCACCGGGCAAGTATATATCCGGTAGGTGCTCAAAATAAGGCATCATGCCATCAGGGAAATGAGGACTGGCACAGCCAATACAGGGTATACCTGCTTCAATGGGCCAGTTAACGTGGTTATTCCATTGCCGGGTAGGGCAGTCTGCATAGGTAACAGGTCCTTTACAGCCTATTTTATAAAAACACCCTTCCTCACCTGGGTAACTGGCAAAATTGCCATTTTCAAAATGTACCCGTCGGTGGCATAATTCATGAATGGTTTTACCGAAAAAAAGAGTAGGGCAGTTGTAATTATTTAACTCCGGTTCACCATACATAACCAGATGAGCTAAGGTACCTATTATCCATTCTGTATGGGAGGGGCAGCCCGGTACATTAATCACTTTTCGTTTTACCACATCCTGTACACCTACCGCATGGCTGGGGTTCGGATAGGCGGCTCCCGGACCGCCAAAAGCAGCACAGGCACCTACAGCTACTACGTATTTAGCTTTAGGTGCCAGTTCTTTTAAAGTCTCAATACCGGTAATCAATCTGTTATTTCTGGCGCCGATAATATTGTAGCGACCCTCTTCCCTAGTAACAACAGACCCTTCCACCACCAAAATAAATTTACCTTCATCTTCCCGGGCGGTTTTTTCAATTATATCCAAGGCCGGCTCGCCAAAGGTGGCATTGAACAACCAATGATACCGCATTTCTACCATTTCTAATAAAAGCTGTTTTAAATCTGGGTCTTGGGTATTATCTAGAGAAATGGATTCGCCGGTACATGACCCTAACTCCAGCCAGATGACCGGTGGCCTGGTTATTTCCCCCTGGGCTAAGGCGCTTAGAATATTTGGGCGTAATAAACCTGCCAGGGTAATGCCGGCGGTAGTTTGCATACACAGTTTTAAAAATTCTCTTCTACTTAGCACGGAAAAGCCCCCTAACAGCTCCCGCTAAAAAACCGAAGGTAGCTAAGAAAATCCAGCCGCCTCCCAAAAGAGCCATAAGAAACCCAGGTTTTTCAAAACCTAAAGCTTCTAAAACAACACCCGTCGGAAGCAGGAGCCCTCCCAGTACTAAAAGCCAGGAAAGAATTAAAAGAAGTCGCTGGGCAAGGTTGATATTGGGTAAAATTGAGGCGAAAAGTAGAGACTGAAAGCCGAAAATTGTAATATGTGTATGGGCATCCATATTCCGTTCCCACAATAATTGGATGTCACTGGCTTCTTTTAGATATCCAAAGGCTCTCTCCATTTCATTTCTATTTGTATAATCCAAGGCTAATTGCATCCGTTCTACCCTTGCTTCTCTTAAAGGAGTAACTATAAAACCGGCGTGAATTAATCCGTAGCATATTCCCAAGAAGATTAAAAGCAGGCCTCCGGTGACTAAAATACGCTGGGGAGTCATGGAAAAAACCTCCATTAATTATAAGGTTAAGGTTGAGGAAAATGTTAAGGCTAAGAAAAGATTAAGGTTAAGATTAAGAGAAAATCTTGGGTCTGTTTATTGTTGGAAAGTGTACTAACGTGTAGGATATCCAAAAGTTTCATTTTATATTTATCAATTCTAAAGAAGGGAAAAAATAGTATTGACACATCACTGAATCCTTAAGATAATTGTGATATAATTTTCTGATAGAACATTCATTCGCAATTAAACTACTGATAAACTTTAATAATTCGCCTGACGGCGAAGGTTAAGGTTTAGGTTAAGTCTGGGTTAATTATTGGGTCTTAAATTTGTTTTTTTCAATTTCTTAACCTTAACCTCAACCTTAAACATACGACTGAAGGTCGCAACTAGCCACTTTTTTTCTAGTCACTAGTCACAAGTCACTAGTAACTAATTTAGGGAGTGTTTTCCTATGACTGATAAATTTAAATTAGTTTCCGAATATAAACCTAAAGGGGACCAGCCCAAAGCTATTGAGCAACTGGTAGACGGTATCTATTCTGGTTTGCCTTTTCAGACTCTTTTGGGAGTTACCGGGTCCGGAAAAACATTTACCATGGCCAATGTTATTGCTGAAGTTAATCGTCCTACTTTGGTCATTGCCCATAATAAAACACTGGCCGCTCAATTGTGTAGTGAGTTTAAGGAGTTTTTTCCGGAAAACGCAGTAGAGTATTTTGTCAGTTATTACGACTACTACCAACCGGAGGCTTACATCCCTCATACAGATACTTATATTGAAAAAGACGCTCAAATTAATGAAGAAATTGAAAAACTGCGCCATTCAGCTACAGCGGCTCTTTTAGAGCGACGGGACGTTATTATTGTGGCCAGTGTTTCCTGTATTTACGGTTTAGGTTCCCCGGAAGATTATAAAAACCAGACTTTGTCCTTAAGAGTGGGACAAGTTTATGACCGGGATGCTATATTAAGGAAGTTGGTAAATATTCAATACGAACGAAATGATGTAAACTTTACCCGGGGTACCTTCAGGGTACGGGGTGATGTTATTGAAATTTTACCTGCTTCTTTAACGGAAAAAGCCATAAGAGTTGAATTATTTGGTGATGAAGTAGACCGTATTCTGGAAATTGATACTTTGACGGGAGAAATTTTAGGTCAAAGAAAACACGTAAGTATATTTCCCGCAACTCACTATATAACTGCTCCTGATTACCTGGAAACTGCTATTAGAAATATTGAAAAAGAACTGGAAGAAAGGCTGGAAGAATTCCGAAGCCAAGGTAAGTTACTGGAAGCTCAGAGATTAGAACAAAGAACCCGTTATGATTTGGAAATGATCAGAGAAGTGGGCTTTTGTACAGGCATTGAGAACTACTCCCGCCATTTAACCGGTCGAAAACCGGGAGAACCTCCCTATACTTTGTTAGACTATTTTCCCGAAGATTACCTTGTTATTATAGATGAATCCCATGTTACCGTGCCTCAAATCGGCGGTATGTATGAAGGGGATAAATCCAGAAAAACCAGTTTGGTGGAGCATGGGTTTAGGTTACCTTCGGCTTTAGATAACCGTCCTTTGCGGTTTGAGGAGTTTGAAGAAAAGTTGAATCAGGTTGTGTTTGTTTCCGCAACTCCCGGTCCCTATGAACTTGAACATAGCCGGAAAATAGTAGAACAGATTATTCGTCCTACAGGTTTAGTGGATCCGGAGGTAGAGGTCCGGCCTGTTAAGGGGCAGATTGATGACTTATTAGATGAGATTAGAACTAGAGTGGAACGGAATGAGAGAGTATTAATAACTACTTTAACTAAAAAGATGGCGGAAGACCTGACTGATTATTTTAGAGAAGCAGGTTTGAAGGTTCGCTATCTTCATTCGGAAATAAAAACCATTGAGAGAATGGAGATTCTGCGGGACTTGCGTTTAGGTGTTTTTGACGTTTTGGTAGGCATTAACCTCTTACGGGAAGGTTTGGATTTACCTGAAGTATCACTGGTGGCCATTTTAGATGCGGATAAAGAAGGCTTTTTACGCTCTGACCGCTCTTTAATCCAAACCATGGGGCGGGCTGCCCGTAATGTTAACGGGAAAGTAATTATGTATGCAGATACCATTACCGGTTCTATGCGGCGGGCCATTGACGAAACTAATCGCCGGCGGAAGCTGCAAATTGAGTATAACCGGAAGCATAATATTACACCTCAGACCGTTCAGAAATCGGTACGGGATGTTATTGAAGCTACAATGGTGGCTGAAAAAGGTCCTGAATATAAATTGTCCCAGAAAAAAGTTGAGGAAATGCCCAAATCGGAAATTAAAAGGCTTGTTCAGGAATTGGAGAAAGAAATGCATGATGCCGCCAAGGCTTTGGAATTCGAAAGAGCCGCTGTTTTGCGGGATTTGATTATAGAGTTGAAAGGAAAATTATAAGGCTCTTGGGATATACTTAATGTCGGCATTATGGCTTTCAGGCCAATCTGCATGACAGTATGACGGCTATTGGGTTAAGCTGCATGGCGGCATGACGGCTTTCAGGCCAATCTGCATGACAGCATGACGGCTATCGGGCTTAGCTTTGGGGACAGCATTATTTCACCTTAATGAATCTACAGTGACACGTTCAATGACCCCAAAATTAACCTGTTACCATAATGCTGACACCCAGTATAGCCCCAGAGACGTCATGCCGCCCCAAGATATTAGCTTACGAGCCGTCATGCTGACCTTAAAGCTAAACCTAAAAGCCGTAATGCCGTCCTGAAAGCTAGACCCGAAAGTAATAATGCCGACCAGAAATATTAACCCTAAAGAAATAATTGGAGGATATTTTATGGCAAAAGATAAAATCGTTATTAAAGGTGCCCGGGTTCATAATTTAAAAAATATTGACGTTGAAATACCCAGGGATAAATTTATAGTCATTACAGGGCTAAGTGGTTCGGGAAAGTCCTCTTTAGCCTTTGATACAATATATGCCGAAGGGCAGAGAAGGTATGTGGAATCTTTGTCTGCCTATGCGCGCCAGTTTTTGGGGCAAATGGACAAGCCGGACGTAGATTTTATTGAAGGGTTGTCTCCGGCTATTTCCATTGATCAGAAAACTACTAACCGTAACCCCCGTTCTACGGTGGGGACGGTTACGGAGATATATGACTACTTAAGGCTTCTCTATGCCCGTATCGGCATTCCTTACTGCCCTAATTGTGGAAAAATAATTTCCCAACAAACAGTACAGCAAGTAGTTGACCAGTTAATGACCTATCCGGAACGAACTAGATTACAGATTTTAGCTCCTATTGTCCGAGGACGAAAAGGTGAACATAAAAAAATTTTTGAGGATTTAAGAAAAAGCGGTTATGTGCGGATACGAGTTGATGGGGAAGTAAGGGAAGTAACTGAGGAAATAAATCTGGATAAGAATAAAAAACACACCATTGAAGTGGTTGTAGACCGGGTGATTATCAAAGAAGGGGCGGAAAGCCGCCTGGCCGATTCAATAGAAACTGCTTTTAATCTGGCTGGAGGAATTGTTTATGTGGATATCATTGAAGGGGAAACTTTGGTTTTCAGCCAGAATTTTGCTTGCGTAGACTGTGGCTTTAGTTTTGCCGAGTTAACTCCCCGGATGTTTTCTTTTAACAGTCCCTATGGTGCCTGTCCGGAGTGTGACGGACTGGGGGCTAAAATGGAAATAGATCCGGATTTAGTTATACCCGATAAAGAATTGAGTTTAGCTCAAGGAGCAATAGCCGTTTGGAGGAATACCAACAATTATTATATGCAGTTTCTGGAGGCGTTGGCTGATCACTACGGTTTTGACATGAATACGCCTGTTAATAAATTAAAACCGGAACATTTAAAGATTATTCTATATGGTTCCGGAACGGAGAAAATCAGATTTAGGTATGTTAATATCTTTCAACAAGTGCGAGTTTACAATACCACCTTTGAAGGTGTTATTCCACATTTAGAAAGGAAATTGCATGAAAGTCAGTCTGATCCGGAGTATTCACAGAATGATCTAGGACAGTTTATAACTAATAAACCATGTCCTAAATGTAAAGGTGCACGGTTAAAGCCAGAGGCCTTGGCCGTTAAGATCGGCGGTAAAAATATTAAAGAAATTACGGATATGCCCGTTGCTGAGGCCAAAAAGTTCTTTGATAATTTGCAGCTCACTGAACAGCAAACATTGATCGCACGCCAGGTTTTAAAAGAAATCAAAGAACGGTTAAACTTTTTGGTGAATGTAGGTTTAGATTATTTAACTTTAAGTCGATCAGCCGGGACTCTTTCCGGTGGTGAAGCCCAACGAATCAGACTGGCCACGCAAATTGGTTCCGGATTAGTAGGTGTACTGTATATACTGGATGAACCCAGTATCGGCTTGCACCAAAGGGATAATGCACGTCTGATTAAAACTTTGGAGCATTTACGGGATATCGGCAATACTTTAATAGTTGTAGAACATGATGAGGATACCATGTTGGCGGCAGACCACATTATTGATATTGGTCCCGGTGCCGGTGTACACGGTGGGGAAATAGTTGCCCAGGGCACAGTGGAAGAAATAAAAAAGGTGGAAAACTCCATAACAGGCCAGTATCTGGCCGGAATAAAGAAGATACCTGTTCCTGAGGTCAGACGCCAGCCTAATGGTAAATGGATTGAAATTGAAGGTGCAGCGGAAAATAACCTTAAAAACATAGATGTAAAAATTCCCTTAGGTGTTTTTACCTGTGTTACCGGTGTATCCGGTTCAGGAAAAAGCACCTTAGTTAATGAAATTTTACAAAAAGCTTTAGTAAAAAAACTGTATGCACAGGCAAAGGTAAGGCCGGGAAAGCATAAAGCCATTAAAGGTATTTCTCATCTGGATAAAGTAATCAATATTGACCAAGCACCTATCGGGCGGACCCCCCGCTCTAACCCGGCCACTTATACCTCTGTTTTTGATAGTATCAGAGAAGTATTTGCTCAGACCCCTGAGGCCAGAATGCGGGGTTATAAACCGGGGCGGTTTAGTTTTAACGTTAAAGGTGGGCGCTGTGAAGCCTGTAAGGGTGACGGAATCATAAAAATTGAAATGCATTTTCTACCGGATGTTTACGTACCTTGTGAGGTATGTAAAGGACGGCGTTATAACCGGGAGACTTTAGAAATTAGGTACAAGGGTAAAAACATAGCTGATATTTTAGATATGACCGTAGACCAGGCTGCGGAATTCTTCCAGAATATCCCTAAAATCTATCGGAAGTTAAAAACTCTGCAAGATGTAGGTTTAGGTTACATCCGCTTAGGTCAACCGGCTACTACTCTTTCCGGTGGTGAGGCTCAAAGAGTGAAATTAGCCACGGAGTTATCCAGGAGAAGTAACGGAAAAACCCTTTATATTCTGGACGAGCCTACTACCGGTTTGCATATTGCGGATATTCATAAATTATTAGGAGTTTTAAATCGTTTAGTAGACGCCGGAGATTCGGTGCTGGTAATTGAACATAATTTGGATGTGATTAAATCCGCCGACTATATTATTGATTTAGGCCCTGAAGGCGGGGATAAAGGTGGATTGATTGTTGCCACCGGCACTCCCGAAGAAGTAGCCCAAGTAGAAAAGTCTTATACGGGGCAGTATTTGAAAAAGTATCTTTTAGGTTAAAATATCAGATCAGCATTACGGCTTTCAGGTTAGTCTGCATGTCAGCATTATGGCTCTGGGGCTATACTGTTTGACGGCATTACGTCTTTTGGGCCAATCTGCATGACGGCATTATGACTTATGGGCTAAGATATTAGGTCAGCATCTGCTTTTGGGATATAATGTATGATGCATCCGATGCATGTTATTCTTATATGATGTAGTTTTTATAATCCTATATTCAAATGCTGACCAAATATGTTACCCGTTAGACGTCATGCTGCCCCAAAAGTTTAGCCCAATAGCCGTAATGCCGACCCTAAAGCTAGACCTAAAAGCCGTCATGCTGACCTGAAGGTTGACCCGAAAGCCATAATGCCGACCCAAAAAATTAACCCGTAAGCCAAAGAGGTGATTCCATGACTTTACTGGAAAAAGTGCAAGCTTTACCTAACAGTCCTGGTGTTTATATTATGAAAAACAGCCAGGGCAAGGTTATTTATGTAGGTAAAGCCGTTTCCTTAAAGAATCGGGTTAAATCATATTTTCAGACAAAGCGATTTGATTCCGCCAAAACCAGGGCTTTAGTTAAAAATATAGCGGATTTGGAGTATATCCTAACGGATAACGAGCTGGAAGCTTTAATTCTGGAATGTAATCTTATTAAAAAACACCGTCCCAAATACAATATTAGTTTAAAAGATGATAAAACATATCCTTATTTAAAAATCACCGCCGAGGATTATCCCCGTGTGCTGGTAACCCGTAAAGTTTATAAAGATGGAGCAAGGTATTTTGGGCCTTATACCAGTGCTACAACTTTACGGGAGACCTTAGAGTTACTGAAAAAGCTTTTTCCTTTTCGAAGTTGCAACCAAAAAAGCTTTACCAATGAAAGGCCATGTCTTAACTTTCATATAAACAGGTGTTTGGCTCCCTGTAAAGGAAAAATAAGTAAAGAAGAGTACCAGGAAATTATTCGACAGGTTATTCTCTTTTTGGAAGGCAAGCAAGAAGATATAATTATAAAGCTGGAAAAGGATATGGAAAAGTCTGCCGCCAACTTGGAGTTTGAGCGGGCAGCCCAGTTAAGGGACCAAATTAACGGCATTAAGCAGATAATAGAGAAACAAAAAATCGTTTCGGATATTCATGTGGAGCAAGACGTTATTGCCATGGCCAGAGGGTTTAATGAAGTTTGTGTACAAGTTTTTTTTATTCGGGGAGGAAAATTGATAGGAAGGGAGAACTATTTCCTAAGTGGGACTGATGAAAGTGAGCGCGGAGAAATCCTTAACTCTTTTTTAAAGCAATACTACATGGAACAGGACTTTGTACCTAAGGAAATTCTTGTAGAAACGGAAATTTCTGAAGCAAAGGTTTTAGAGGAATGGCTTTCCCAGAAGAAAGGAAGTAGGGTTTATATTAAAGTACCCAAGCGGGGAGAACGAAAAGAATTAGTTGACCTGGTAGGGAAAAATGCCTTGGAAGCTTTACAAAAGGCAGAACTGGAAAAGCAGCAAAAGAAGGCAATGACAGAAGATGCAGTGATGGAATTGCAAAAAGAATTAGGCCTTCCTAAACCACCCTTGCGCATCGAATGTTTTGACATTTCCAATACTCAAGGCAAGGAAAGTGTGGCTTCCATGGTTGTTTTTGAAGGCGGGAAACCTAAAAAAGACCAGTACCGTCGTTTCAAGATTAAAACTGTGGAAGGACCTAATGACTTTTCCAGCATGTATGAGGTTATCTCCCGTAGATTTAGAAATGCCCGGGAAGAAAAACAAGAAGCGGGGAAAGAAGGAAAATTTTCTAAGCTTCCGGATTTGGTGATTGTTGATGGAGGCAAAGGTCAGTTAAGTGCAGCACGCAAAGCCATGACTGAACAGGGGTATGCTTATATCCCTACTTATGGG
>CZCB01000172.1_pt1 | contig 27598 bp, 42 predicted proteins | sample 591991 | NCBI WGS metagenome assembly CZCB01 (sample SAMEA3556809, study PRJEB10932) | anaerobic digester metagenome
GCGGTACGCGAGCTGGGTTCAGAACGTCGTGAGACAGTTCGGTCCCTATCTGTCGCGGGCGTAGGATATTTGAGGGGATCTGTCCCTAGTACGAGAGGACCGGGATGGACTGACCTCTGGTGCACCAGTTGTCATGCCAATGGCACGGCTGGATAGCCAAGTCGGGAACAGATAAACGCTGAAAGCATCTAAGCGTGAAACTGACCCCAAGATGAGATATCCCACCGAGAGATCGGGTAAGACCCCATGCAGACGACGTGGTTGATAGGTCAGGGGTGTAAGCGCAGTAATGCGTTGAGCTAACTGATACTAATAGGTCGAGGGCTTGACCAAAAAAACAGGCAGAAAAAGAGGTCTTAGACGTCAGGAGTTAAACATCATGTCTTCGGGTTGCTGAGCATTATATAGTTTTGAGGGTGCAGACACCGGTTTTCGTGGAATGATCGGAAGCCTCACCGGAAGGGGGAAGGCGGAGGATCAGGAACGGACCGGCAGCACTTGAAAAGTTTATACAGGTTTCTGGTGGAAATAACGAGAAGGACACACCCGTTCCCATCCCGAACACGGAAGTTAAGCTTCTCAGTGCCGACGATACTTGGCTGGCGACGGCCCGGGAAAATAGGTCTCCGCCAGGAATTTATCAAGGCCCTGTGCTGGACGCACAGGGCCTTGTGCTGTTTAAAGGGATAACTGTCCCCACAAGGGAGGATTGTCCCTCTGATTGCAAGACTGTCCCATGGCTGAAGGACTGTCCCTCCAATGCAGAACTGTCCCTAAAAGAGACCTGTCCCCCTAAGGAAGGACTGTCCCCAGGCCCGAAGGACTGCCCCCAAAATGGAGGACTGTCCCCTTAGAGAAGAACTGTCCCCCAAAATGCAGGACTGCTTCCTGATATGAAGGACCGTCCCCAAGTTGAAAACCGTCCCCCGATTGTCTGGACTGGAGAACTGTCCCCCTAATCCGAAGAAGTGTCCCCCGGCCGGTGGACTGCCCCTGATCGAGGAAATAGTGTTTCAGGGCGAATTCTGAAGGACTGTCCCCCACTAACCTTGTTGAAGGACTGTCCCCTGATCCGCCCTGATCCGGAGAAGTGTCCCCAAGTGGAGAACTGTCCCCTATACATAGAAATAAACCTGTGTTATTATGTTGTATCATTGGTTGGCATTTGCTGATAAGGCCATTACAGGCAGCGAATATTAACGGGAGGGGGGATGGCCTGCCGGAACGGGCGGGCCGGAAACTGATGGATAAGGTTATCAGGGCAGGCATAGTTGGGTACGGCAACCTGGGGAAAGGCGTGGAAGCTGCGCTCAGGCAGAGCCCGGATTTCAGGCTGGAGGCCGTATTCACAAGGAGAGCGACAGGCGATATCGGGACATCCGCGAAAGCGGTGCATATTTCCGAAATCGGGAAATACAGGGGGCATATAGATGTCATGATCCTCTGCGGAGGCTCTGCGACCGACCTGCCGGAGCAGGGGCCTAAAATCGCGTCCATGTTCAACACAGTGGACAGTTTCGATACGCATGCAAGGATCCCGGAGTATTTCAGGTTGATGGACGAGACGGCGAAAAAGGCCGGGACCCTCAGTCTGATTTCTACCGGATGGGATCCGGGACTGTTTTCCATGATGAGGCTGCTTACGGAATCCATCCTGCCGGACGGGAACACATATACGTTCTGGGGTAAGGGTGTGAGCCAGGGGCATTCGGATGCGGTCAGGAGGGTGCCCGGCGTGAAAAACGCGGTACAGTATACGATCCCTGTCGAAAGTGCGCTTGAAAGAGTGCGGTCCGGGGAAAATCCGGATCTGTCCGTCCGTGAAAAGCATTCGAGAGTGTGCTACGTGGTGCCTGAACCCGGGGCGGACAGGGATGAGATAGCCGAAACGATCAGAAACATGCCCCACTACTTTTCCGAGTACGACACAACCGTCAATTTTATCACTGAAGAGGAACTCCTCAGGGACCACATGGGCATGCCGCACGGGGGTTTCGTCATCAGGACCGGGAAAACGGGAGCAGGTACGAAACAGAGGGTGGAATTCAGTCTGAAACTGGACAGCAACCCCGAGTTCACGGCAAGTGTCCTGACAGCCTACGCAAGAGCCGTGTACAGGCTGTCAGGCGAAGGCCAGACAGGCGCCCGTACGGTGTTCGACATACCGCTGGCCTGTCTTTCGCCCAAAACCGCTGAAGAATTAAGGAAGGAACTGCTGTAACTTTTGGGGGACAGTCCTCAACAAAGGCCTCAGCAAATACTTTGCAGGGAAAGTCCTTTGTTGCGACTTTTCGGGGACGGTCCCCAGCAAAGATTTTGTGGAGACAGTCCTCAGCCGTGGCTTCCCCGGATACGACTTTGCGGGGACAGTCCTCAACTGTGACTTTTCGGGGGAAGTCTCCGGCATGGGACGGTCCTTTGGACATGAGTGAAGAACTGTCCCCATACTTTGTCCCAAACTTCTTAAAAACTTTGAAAAAAAGTACTTGCATTGTTATTGGTGATGTAGTAAAATATCACTTGCTGTGTGACACGACAAACGATGAAGTGGGAGATTGCTATTCTTGGAAATAGGGAACTTCCACGGAGAATGTCCGATTCAGAGAAACCGGGCGACAAGTCACTGTACATTATTCGACTGTGCAGGAGTGTGTCTGTTTGCATGTACAGCCCAGGTTTTGCAGGTCCAAGGACCGTGTAAGCAGCCTGGGTTTTAAAAATCGGAAAACAGGAAACACCCGGCATAGTGTACAGATAAAAATGCTTGTCGTACGTAACATTCGAGGGGATCAGGAGCCGGAAAGACCGCAGAAACCACGGCTCCCGGGACTGCCGGACAGTTCAGGCAGGAGATTTGCCGGGGACGGGGCCGGGGTTCGGGTGAGAAAGAGTACAGCGGATCCCTGAACACTATCAAGGAGGTTATTGTATGGCAAACAATCAGAAAATCAGAATCAGGCTGAAGGCATTCGATCACCAGATACTCGATCAGTCAGCCGAGAAGATCGTCGACACTGCCAAAAGGACCGGCGCACAGGTTTCCGGACCGGTACCGCTTCCGACAAAGAAGGAGGTCTTCACGATACTGAGAGCTCCTCACAAGTATAAGGATTCGCGCGAGCAGTTCGAGATGAGGACCCATAAGAGGCTGATAGATATTCTGATGCCTACGCCCAAGACGGTGGATGCCCTTATGAGGCTCGATCTGCCGGCAGGTGTTGATATAGAGATAAAGCTGTAAGCTTTATCGGATCCAGGAGAGAGATCATGTTCGTGAGAAATCATGAACCAATGATGATTAGGAGGTAACAGGATGAGCAAGTTTATTCTCGGCAAGAAAATAGGCATGACACAGGTTTTTGATGAGAACGGCATCGTTATACCGGTAACGGTAATACAGGCCGGGCCTTGTGCTGTCGTACAGAAAAAGACGGTTGAAAACGACGGATATACGGCTATCAGGCTGGGATTCGAGGACGTTCCTGAAAAGAAGCTGAACAAGCCGGAACTGGGCCTGTTCAAGAAGATCAATGTTACGCCCAAGAGGTATCTCAGGGAATTCAGGACCGACGATGTCGACAAGTTCGAAGTCGGACAGCAGATAAACGTTGCCGACATGTTCGCAAGCGGCGACAGGATAGATGTGACCGGAATATCCAAGGGCAAAGGTTTCCAGGGTGTCATGAAGAGGTTCGGTTCCTCTAGAGGTCCCGAATCGCATGGTTCCAAGTATCACAGGAGAGTCGGGACCATGGGTGCCGGCACCAGCCCGGGAAGAGTGTTCAAGGGCAAGAAGCTGCCGGGACATATGGGGAAGGACAGGGTAACGGTCCAGAACCTTGATGTGGTCAAAGTCGATGGCGAAAGGAACCTTATGCTTGTAAAAGGCGCGGTTCCGGGTCCCAGGGGCGGTCTTGTCATCGTACGGGAAACGGTAAAGGCCGGCAAGTAATACGGATGGGAGGAGGAAGCGATCATGCCAAAGGTTGATTTATACAATATGAAAGGCGAGACGATCGGCGAAATCGAACTCAGCGACGCTATTTTCGGCATAGATATCAATGAGAACGCGATGCATCTCGCTGTACAGAACCAGTTAGCAAACAGGAGGCAGGGCACACATTCCACCAAGACCAAGAGTGAAGTCAGCGGCGGCGGCAGGAAACCGTGGAGGCAGAAAGGCACAGGCCGCGCCCGCCATGGAAGCATACGCTCGGCCCAGTGGGTAAAGGGCGGCATCGTCCATGGTCCCAGGCCCAGGAGCTATTCCTACACCCTGCCGAAGAAGATCAAGAGGCTCGCACTGAAGTCGGCGCTCTCTTCAAAGGTCAGCAACAACGAGATCATGGTACTGGACCAGCTGAACTTCGACACCATCAAGACGAAGCAGATGGTCAACGTGCTCGACGCGCTCAAGGTCGACAAGGGCGCCCTCATAGTGCTCGACAGCAAGAATGAGAACGTGGAGAGATCGGCAAGGAACATACCGGGAATCAAGACTGCGCTTGTGAATACGATAAACGTGTTCGACATACTGAAGTACGACAAATTCATAATAACGAAGGATGCAGTTGCAAAAGTCGAGGAGGTGTATGCGTAATGAGAGCACCGGAGGATGTGATCATCAGGCCATTCATAACGGAAAAAAGCACGCAGGAAGTAGCAGCCGGGAAATACACCTTTATCGTCGATTACGACGCGACCAAGACTGAAATCAGGCAAGCTGCTGAGAAGCTTTTCCAGGTAAAAGTCCTTGATGTCAATACGGCAAAATACAGGGGCAAGACCAAGAGGCTCGGCGTCCATATCGGGAACAGGCCGAAGTGGAAGAAGGCCGTCATCAAGATAGACCTCAATCCCGAACCCGAAAGATACCTGGCAAAGGGCGGCAAGGAAACAGTCAGCCAGAAGAAGTACAAGACCAGCATAGAAGAATACGGTGTGACGCAGTAAAGCCCAGGTCCGGCGGGCTTGTAACGCCCGGTCGGAGGAGGCTGCATCGAAGCACGGAACGCAGCTTCGGGAAACGAGACCAATACTGGCCGGACCTGCGGGACCAACAGAGTAACTACGTTCTTGAATAATTAAGGAGTGAGAAGAAATGGCAGTAAAAAAGTATAGTCCTACTTCTCCCGCCAGAAGGTTCATGACGGTCTCCACCTTTGAGGAGATCACGAAGAAGGAACCGGAGAAATCACTGGTACAGATACTGAAAAAGACTGGCGGCAGAAATGTTTACGGAAGGATAACCGTTCGCCATATAGGCGGGGGGACGAAAAGAAAATACAGGATCATAGATTTCAAGAGGAACAAGGACGGCATAGACGCTAAAGTAGCGGCGATAGAATATGATCCCAACAGGACTGCAAATATTGCGCTTCTCCACTATGTAGACGGAGAAAAGAGATATATACTGGCTCCGGTCGGACTGAAGGTCGGCGATATCGTCGAATCCGGACCGGATGCGGACATCAAGCCGGGCAACGCGCTTCCGCTGGCCAACATACCCGTTGGTACGATGGTGCACAACATCGAACTGAAGCCCGGTAAGGGCGGCCAGCTTGTCAGGGCGGCAGGCGCTGCAGCCCAGCTCATGGCAAAGGAAGGCGATTATGCCCAGCTCAGGCTCCCTTCAGGCGAAGTAAGGCTGGTAAGCCTTCAGTGCAAGGCAACGGTCGGCCAGGTCAGCAATATCGAGCATGAGAACATTACGATAGGCAAGGCCGGAAGAAAGAGATGGATGGGTGTAAGGCCGACTGTCCGCGGTGTTGTTATGAACCCGGTGGACCACCCGCATGGCGGCGGTGAAGGCAAGTCACCGATAGGAAGGCCAAGTCCGGTCACCCCGTGGGGCAAGCCTACGCTTGGCTACAAGACGAGGAAGAAGAACAAGAAGTCTGATAAATTCATCATCAAGAGAAGGAACACTAAGTAATGAAGTGCGGGAATCCATAGACTGGAAAGGAGGATTAACACCGAATGAGCAGATCGTTGAAGAAGGGACCGTATGTTGATCAGAAACTCCTTAAGAAAATCGAGGAGATGAACAGGGCCAACGACAAGAAGGTCATAAAGACCTGGTCCAGGGCGTCAACCATATTCCCTCAGATGGTAGGACACACTATTGCAGTACATGACGGCAGAAAGCATGTGCCGGTTTATATAACCGAAGATATGGTAGGGCATAAGCTGGGCGAGTTTGCACCGACCAGGACATTCAGAGGGCACGGGCATCATACTGAGAAGTCGACAGCATTGAAGTGAGCCGGCAGGGTATGATTTGCGTGCACGAGCAAGCTTAATGCCGAAAGGAGGAAATCCAGTTGGAAAAGAAGGTCATGTCCAAAGAAGAGCTTTTGAAGAACAAGGATCAGATACTGGAACGATATAACAAGATCAGCAGACAGTTTCAGAAGCCTGCTCTGCTTACGAAGAAGGAGAGAAAGGTACTCGGGATAGGCAAGGATGAAGGAAGGGCCATCCTCAGGTATGCAAGGATCTCCGACAGGAAGGCGAAGATCGTCCTGGATCTTATCAAGGGCAAGGGCATAGATGAAGCTTACGCTATCTTGAGATATACACCGAAAGCAGCTTCCGAGCTGATTTACAAACTTCTGAAATCAGCAGAGGCCAATGCGGTGAACAACAACGACCTCAACAGGGACGCGCTTTATGTGGCTGAAGCATATGCGACACAGGGTCCGACCCTGAAGAGGATCCAGCCCAGGGCAAGAGGAAGCGCATACAGGATACGCAAGAGGACCTGTCACATCACGGTAGTAGTGAAAGAAAGATAAGGGCCGGCAATACGCTAAGAAGGAGGTTCAATGATGGGCCAGAAGGTAAATCCGCATGGATTGCGAATCGGTATAATCAAGGACTGGGACACCAAGTGGTATGCAAGCGACAAAAACTTCAGCGAGTACCTGGTCGAAGACTACAGGATCAGGGAGTATATCAAGAAAAAGCTGTATACCGCCGGTGTCGCAAGAATTGAAATAGAGAGGGCCGCAAACAAGGTCAAGATAAATGTCCATACCGCAAAACCGGGCCTGGTCATCGGTAAGGGCGGACAGGGCATAGAAGAACTGCGCAGGGAGATCGAGAATCTCACCGGCAGGAGCGTCCTGATCAATATCACTGAAATCAAGGTACCGGAAGTCAATGCGCAGCTGGTTGCCGAGAACATCGCTGCACAGCTTGAAAAGAGGATTTCTTTCAGAAGGGCGATGAAACAGGCGATGTCAAGAGCGATGAAAATGGGCGCGAAAGGCATCAAGACCGCCGTTTCCGGAAGGCTTGGCGGGGCCGAGATAGCCAGGACAGAGCATTATCACGAGGGAACGATCCCGCTCCAGACTCTGAGGGCGGATATAGATTACGGTTTTGCCGAAGCAAACACGACTTACGGAAAGATCGGAGTAAAGACGTGGATATATAAAGGCGAAGTGCTTCCGGCCGTTAAAAAGGAAAACAAGGCAGAAGGGGGCGATAGGTAATGTTGATGCCGAAAAGGGTCAAGCGCAGGAAAGTACAGAGAGGCAGATTGAAAGGCATCGCTTCCAGGGGAAATTATGTGGCATACGGTGAATATGGCCTGCAGGCGATAGAGCCCGCATGGGTGACAAGCAACCAGATAGAAGCTGCCAGGGTAGCGATGACACGTTTCACAAAGAGAGGCGGCCAGGTCTGGATAAAGATATTCCCCGACAAGCCGGTCACGAAGAAACCGGCCGAGACCCGTATGGGAAGCGGTAAGGGTTCGCCGGAATACTGGGTTGCAGTTGTAAAGCCCGGAAGAGTATTATTCGAAATCGCGGGGGTGCCGGAAGAGATCGCAAGGGAAGCCATGAGGCTCGCAATGCACAAGCTCCCGATGAAGTGCAGGTTCATAACCCGCGAGAAGGAAATGGGTGGTGAAACGAATGAAAGCCAGTGAGTTGAGAAATATGACGCAGGAAGAACTGCAGAAGGAACTGAACGAGCTTAAGTCCGAGCTTTTCAAACTTCGTTTCCAGCTCGCGACGAACCAGTTGGATAACCCCATGAAGCTCAGGGATGTAAAGAAGAATATAGCCCGAGTCAAGACAGTGATGAGGGAGAGAGAAATAAAAGGTGCAAAGGCTTAATGAAAGGAGGAATCCTGCTTGGCTGAAAGAGGATTGAGGAAAACCAGGATAGGCAAGGTTGTCAGTGACAAGATGGATAAGACCATCGTCGTTGCTATAGAGACCAGCGTAAAGCATCCTTTGTACAAGAAGATCGTTAAAAGGACCTACAAGCTGAAGGCTCACGATGAGAACAACGAATGCCGCGTAGGCGACAGGGTCAAGGTCATGGAGACCCGTCCGCTCAGCAGGGAAAAAAGGTGGAGACTCGTCGAGATCATCGAAAAGGCCCGTTGACAGCAGTATTTCGAAGTAACTGGAAGGAGGTACCGGTATGATCCAGGTCCAGACGAGGCTGAAATCAGCAGACAACACCGGAGCCAAGGAACTCATGTGCATAAAGGTGCTCGGAGGCTCCAGGAGGAAATATGCAAATATAGGAGATGTTATTGTTTGCTCAGTTAAAAATGCAACACCCGGCGGAGTTGTGAAAAAGGGTGAAGTCGTCAGGGCTGTTATAGTCCGTTCAAAAAAAGGAGTAAGGAGACCTGACGGTTCTTATATAAGATTTGACGAAAATGCGGCAGTCATCATCAGGGAAGACAAAAACCCGAGAGGCACGCGTATATTCGGGCCTGTTGCAAGAGAACTGAGAGACAAGGAATACATGAAGATACTGTCACTTGCACCGGAAGTTATCTGAACAGGGAGAGGAGGCGGCAAGAAGTGGCGAACAAGGTACATGTGAAAACCGGAGATATGGTATATGTCCTCTCAGGCAAGGACAAGGGAAAGAAGGGCAAAGTCCTCGCCGTTAACCCCGACGATATGACCGTGATAGTTGAAGGCGTCAATATAACGAAGAAACACAGGAAGCCAAGGGGAAGGCTGCAGGAAGGCGGCATAATCAACCAGGAATCGCCGATCAGCAGTTCAAAGGTCATGCTGGTATGCTCACGGTGCAAAAGCCCGACCAAGGTATCCAGGGTCGTCCGTGAGAACGGGCAGAAAGACCGTGTATGCAAAAGATGCGGCGAGGTTATAGATACACAGAAGGAAGCAAAGGAAGAATAGCGGATGCTTTCTCGAAAGGAGGTTAATGTCTGATGTCAAGGCTTAAGGATAAATACATCAACGAAGTAAAACCGGCAATGACTGCGAAGTTTAAATACAAAAGCCCCATGCAGATCCCGAAACTTGAAAAGGTAGTAATAAACATGGGAGTCGGCGAAGCAAAGGAAAATCCCAAGGCTATGGATGCAGCAGTTGATGACCTGATGACGATCACAGGACAGAGACCGGTCGTGACGAAAGCCAAGAAATCGATCTCGAACTTCAAGCTGAGGGCCGGAATGAGCGTAGGCTGCAAAGTCACGCTTCGCGGTAAGAAAATGTACGATTTCATCGATAAGCTGTTCAATGCAGCACTGCCGCGTGTCAGGGACTTCAGGGGAGTAAATCCGAACTCTTTCGACGGAAGAGGCAATTACACGCTTGGCGTAAAGGATCAGCTGATATTCCCCGAGATCGTGTATGACAAGGTCGACAAGGCCAGGGGAATGGATATCGTATTCGTGACCACTGCGAAAACGGACGAAGAAGCGAGAGAACTCCTGAAGCTTCTGGGAATGCCGTTCTCGAACAGGTAAGTGGTGGAAGGAGGATATACGTGGCAAAGAAATCGTTGATCGCAAAACAGAAAAGAACTCCAAAATACAGTACCAGGGCTTACAACAGGTGCCAGATCTGTGGCAGGCCCCATGCTTACATGAGGAAATTCGGGGTTTGCCGCCTGTGCTTCAGGGTTCTGGCTTACAAGGGCCAAATTCCGGGAGTCAGGAAAGCCAGCTGGTAATCAGTTTCGGGAGGAGGTTTAAACATGCAGATAACAGATGCTATAGCCGACATGCTGACCAGGATCAGGAATGCAAGCTCGGCAAAACACGAGTCGGTCGACATCCCGGCATCCAACATAAAGAAAGATATAGCGCGTATATTGCTGGATGAAGGCTATGTAAAGGATGTCGAATTCATAGATGACGACAAGCAGGGTATCATCCGTATATATCTTAAGTATACAGGCAACAAGCAGAGCGTCATTTCAGGAATAAAAAGGATAAGCAAGCCCGGACTCAGGGTCTATGCCGGGAAGGACGAACTTCCGAAAGTCCTCGGCGGGCTCGGTATAGCGGTCATTTCCACGTCCAGGGGCGTGATGACTGACAAGAAGGCAAGGGCCGAAGGCGTAGGCGGGGAAGTGCTTGCTTTCATATGGTAGTTTGATTTACAATGTATCTGCGAATCGACAGGGGAAATCCTTTGATACCGGGAAATTCTTTCAAAGCCGGTTCGCACTGAATATCTGAAAAGGGCTCTCCGGGATATCGGCCAAGAGGGCTCATAATCTCAAGAACAGGAGGTGCTTTGATGTCAAGGATAGGTAAAAAACCTATTGATATACCGGCGGGTGTTAATGTTGATATCAAGGGCAATGTCGTTACGGTCAAGGGTCCCAAGGGAACCCTGACCAGGGAAATGCACAGGGATATGATAATCAGGCAAGAGGGGAACCAGGTCATCGTATCAAGGCCTTCGGATGAAAAGATCCACAAGTCCCTCCATGGATTGACAAGGACACTTATCAACAATATGGTGGAAGGTGTCACCAAGGGTTTTGAGAAGGCGCTTGAAATCAATGGTGTCGGTTACAGGGCTCAGAAGCAGGGAAAGAAGCTGGTACTCAACATTGGCTATTCGCATCCGGTGGAAATGGAAGAGCCTGAAGGAATAACCGTCGAGGTACCCGCCCCGAACAAGATAATCGTGAAGGGCTGCGATAAACAGGCAGTTGGCGAGTTTGCCGCGAAGATAAGGGCACAGAGAGTGCCTGAGGTCTACCTCGGCAAGGGTATCAAGTACGAAAACGAAGTGATCAGGCGCAAAGCAGGCAAAACCGGGGCTAAGGCCTGAGTAGGAGGGAGTTAGGAAGAGATGATAATCAAGGTTGCGAAAAATGAAATCAGGCAAAGAAAACATGAGAGAGTACGCAAAAAGATCTTCGGTACTCCTGAGCGTCCAAGGCTCAATGTTTTCAGAAGCTTAAAGCATATATATGCGCAGATCATCGACGACACGACCGGTACAACGCTTGTGGCTGCATCCACCGTTGAGAAGGAGATCAAAGACAAGATGCCTTACGGCGGCAACAAGCAGGCTGCCAGGGAGGTCGGCAGGCTGATCGCCCAAAAGGCACTGGAGAAAGGCATAAAGAAGGTCGTATTCGACAGAGGCGGTTATCTGTACCACGGAAGAGTCAAAGAACTTGCGGAAGGCGCAAGAGAAGGCGGACTCGAATTTTAAGGCGGGCTGCACCGACAGTAACCAGGTTTGGATTAGGAGGGATGGAAATTGCAGCGTATCGATGCTGGAACATTGGATCTTAAGGAAAAGGTCGTTAAGATAGGTCGCGTTGCCAAGGTCGTAAAGGGCGGCAGAAACTTCCGTTTCAGTGCTCTTGTAGTAGTCGGGGACGAAAACGGCTATGTCGGGGCAGGAATGGGGAAAGCGGCTGAAATACCCGATGCCATCAGGAAAGGGATAGATGATGCGAAGAAGAACCTGATAAAGGTTCCGATAGTAAATACTACGATACCCCATGAAGTCATCGGGCATTACGGAGCAGGAAAGGTATTGCTCAAACCGGCAGGCCCCGGTACCGGCGTCATTGCCGGAGGCGCCGTCAGGGCAGTCCTCGAACTGGCAGGAGTCAGGGATATCAGGACCAAGTCATTGGGATCCAACAATCCGATCAACATGGTCAACGCAACCATGGAGGCGCTCAGGCAACTGAAAACAGTTGAGGAAGTTGCTGCACTGCGCGGCAAGAAGCCTGAAGAAATACTGGGTTAGGAGGACACTACAGTGGCAAAGCTGAAGATTACATTGATAAAGAGCACGAGCAAGTGTAATAAGAACCAGAAAGCTACTGTTGAAGCGCTTGGTTTGAAAAAGATAAGAAGTTTTGTGGAACATGAGGACACCCCTCAGATCAGAGGGATGATCAAAAGGGTATCACACCTGGTATCCGTTGAAGAAATATGAGGGAGGTGCGGAAAGTGAAACTACACGAATTGCGACCGGCAGAAGGTGCGAAAAGGCTCCCTGTCAGGAAGGGAAGGGGCCATGCGTCGGGCAGCGGAAAGACGGCTGGGCGCGGCCATAAAGGACAGAATGCACGTTCCGGCGGCGGAGTCAGACCAGGGTTTGAAGGCGGTCAGATGCCTCTCTATAGAAGGATACCGAAGAGAGGATTCAATAATAAGAGGTTTGCCAAGGTCTACGCCGAGATAAACGTATCGGCGCTGAACGTATTTGAAGACGGTACTGTGGTAAATGCGGAACTCCTGAAGGAAAAGGGCCTGATAAAGGAGATATATGACGGTGTGGCGGTGCTCGGGAACGGAGAACTCACGAAGAAACTCACCGTGCAGGCTGCCAGGTTCACAAAGACAGCTTCCCAGAAGATAGAAGCTGCAGGAGGGAAGAAAGAGGTGGTATAAAATGGGCGAAATGTTCCAGATCATACGCAATGCATGGAAAATCCCGGAACTTCGCAGGAAAATACTGTTTACCATAGCAATGCTGATCGTGTTCAGGTTCGGGACATATATACCGAACCCCGGGCTTGACGCAGATGCATTCTCGAGACTTGTCGAAATGTTCGGTTCACTCGGAAGTGTCGTGGACATAGTATCGGGCGGCGCTTTCAAAGTGGCATCGATATTTGCTATGGGAATATCACCGTATATCAATGCTTCGATCATCGTACAGCTTCTGACGGTTGCGATACCTGCCCTCGAAAAGCTCCAGAAGGAAGGCCAGGAAGGTCAGAAGATCCTGCAGCAGTATGTCAGGTACGGTGCCGTCATACTCGGCCTTGTACAGGCAGTCGCCCTTTATTTCACAGTACGTCCGCACGGCGGCATCATCGACGGAGGAAGCGTCTGGAGTTTCCTGCTGGTCATATTCTCGTTTGCAGCGGGCACAGCGTTCCTGATGTGGCTCGGCGAACAGATCACGGAGCACGGGATCGGCAACGGCATATCGCTGTTGATATTCGGCGGTATCATATCCAGGGGTCCCTCGCTTGTTCGAACCATAAGAATATATTATGAGATGGAAGTATTCGGCAGCAAGGGCTTTATGGGAATACTCGCCATAGCAGGCATAGCGATACTGTTCCTGGCTGTTATCGTGGCAGTCATTTGGGTACAGCAGGCTGAAAGAAGGATTCCTATCCAGTATGCGAAGCGTGTCGTGGGCAGGAAGATGTACGGAGGACAGAGCACACACCTGCCTATCAAGGTCAACCTTGCAGGCGTACTACCGATCATTTTCGCGATGTCGATAATGATGCTGCCTTCCACGATCGTGACACTGTTCTTTGCCGGCTCGGACAACTGGTTCGTGAAGCTGTTCAAGGATCCCCAGCAGAGTTGGGTATATATCGTGGTATACGCGCTGCTGATCATATTCTTCACGTTCTTCTATTCGGTTATCCAGTTCAACCCTGTTGAGATCGCGAACAACCTGAAGAAGAACGGCGGCTTCATACCGGGGTACAGGCCGGGCAAAGCGACTGCGGACTATATTTCGAAAGTGCTGAACAGGATCACGTGGTTTGGCGGTATATTCCTCGCGCTGGTGACTGTGGCCCCGATCATACTCGGGAATGTCACGAAAACCCAGGGGATCTGGTTCGGCGGAACAGCAATACTGATACTTGTAGGTGTTGCGATAGAAACAGTCCAGGCAATCGAAGCCCAGATGCTGATGAGGCACTATAAAGGTTTCCTGGAGTAAAGCGGAGAGTAATTTGACATGAGACTTGTGATGTTGGGTGCACCGGGTGCAGGAAAAGGTACGCAGGCGGTGGTACTGTCGAAGAAACTGCAGATACCGCATATTTCCACCGGTGACATCTTCAGAAGCAATATAAAGAATGAGACCCCGCTGGGGAAGCTGGCGAAGCAATACATCGACAGCGGGGCCCTTGTTCCTGATGAAGTCACGGTCGGTATCGTCAGGGACAGGCTGGCTGAGCCGGACTGCGCCGGAGGTTTCATACTGGACGGCTTCCCGCGGACGATCCCGCAGGCGGAAAGCCTCGACAGGATACTGGAGGAGCTTGGGACGAAGCTGGACATGGTCATCGACATATATTGCAGTGACGATGTGATAATCAGGAGACTCTCAGGAAGAAGGGTATGTCCCGAGTGCACCGCGGTATACCACGTGAGGACCAGCGAAATGGCCCGCCAGGGCATATGCGAAAACTGCGGCGCAAAACTGATCCAGAGGGAAGACGACAGGGAAGAGACAGTCAGGAACAGGCTGAAGACCTATCATGACCAGACAGAACCCCTGATCGGATATTACAGGGAGAAGGGGATCCTGGTCAGGGTCCAGGGAGAGGGCAGTGCCGCGGATACGACGGCAGAGATTTACCAGGTGCTGGGGTTGACGGAATGATAACGATAAAGTCGAAATCCGAACTTGAAAAGATGGCAAGGGCAGGCGAGATAGTCGCCACTGCGCTCAAGCTCATCGAGGAGGCGGTCAGACCCGGCGTCACGACGCTTGAACTGGACAGGATAGCTGAGGACTATATAAGAAAGCAAAAAGCAGCACCCCTTTTCAAGGGCGTACCGTGTCCCATGAAAGGCGGACCCGACTTCCCGGGCACGATCTGCGCATCGGTCAACGAAGAGGTCATACACGGGATCCCGGGTTTAAGGGAGTTAAAAGATGGAGATATTATAAGTGTCGATATGGGGGCAAGCTTTGACGGCTATTGCGCCGACGCTGCGAGGACTTTCGCCGTCGGGGACATATCGGACGAAGCCCGAAGGCTTATAGAAGTGACGGAACGATGCTTTTATGAAGGGCTGAAATTCGCTGTCAGGGGCAACCGGATCGTGGATATCTCCAGGGCCATCCAAAGACATGCAGAGAGCAACGGATTCTCGGTAGTGCGCGATTACGTGGGACACGGCATAGGCAGGGACATGTGGGAAGCGCCACAGATCCCCAACTACGTCACCCGGGAAAGGGGACCCAGACTTGAACCGGGAATGACACTGGCGATAGAGCCGATGATAAACCAGGGAGTCAGTAATGTGAGAATCCTCAGTGATAAATGGACCGTGGTAACGGCTGACGGAAAACTGTCCGCGCATTATGAGAACACGATAGCCGTTACCGGCGGCGAGCCAGTTATCATGACAAAACTCAGAGGTGAGGATCTTTGAACGCTGCTGTAGGTCAGATAGTTATTTCCCGCGCCGGCAGGGATGCCGGGAGAACGTTTGTTGTAGTCAGGGTTATCGATGACCTGTATGTTGAGATCTGCGACGGCGATCTGCGGAAAGTGGAGAAACCGAAGAAAAAGAAAATAAAGCATCTCAACATAACGGGTAAAATAGCGGAGGGACTTGCAGAGAAGCTGAAGAACGGGGACAGGATCACGAATGCTGAGATACGCAAAGCTTTGGTTGATTTTGTCGGTTAAAGGAGGGTTTGAGTTTTGTCAAAGGAAGACGTAATCGAAGTTGAGGGAAGGATCGTTGAAGCATTGCCGAATGCGATGTTCCAGGTGGAACTGGACAATGGCCACAGGGTACTTGCCCACATTTCAGGCAAGCTCAGGATGAATTTCATAAGGATCCTGCCGGGAGACCGTGTGACGCTGGAATTGTCGCCGTACGATCTCACCCGCGGGAGGATCACCTGGAGAGCCAAGTAATATCGAAAGCGGCATGGCTATAAGAATTACACTATATTACCGGATGGGGAGTGCAGAAAATGAAAGTAAAACCTTCAGTAAAACCAATGTGTGAAAAATGCAAGGTAATCAGGAGAAAAGGCAAGGTAATGGTTATTTGTGTGAATCCGAAGCACAAACAGAAGCAGGGTTGATGCTCCGGACGCACCGGACACGTTCGGGGCATACGGATACCTGATAATTGGAATTTACGCATGCAAGCTTGTTTATTCGGGCGGTGTGTGATATAATCTTAGCTTGGCTTGCGGGTCCATTATCGAATATCCGGCCCGAAGGAAGTCAGAATTGACCATCCCGGATGCGGCTGCCTGTGCGTTTTTTGCGCACATGATCCGGGTGTTGATCATATATACCGGGTCAATATATTAAGGTATGTTACTAGTGTAGACATATGTGCCATAATGTATGTGACCCCGGAGGAAGTTTTATTCAGTTGGATGTTACTCGGTAAGATTATTTGGAGGTGTTTGACGAGATGGCACGTATTGCCGGAGTAGACCTGCCCAGGGAAAAACGGGTAGAGATCGGGCTGACCTACATTTATGGTTTGGGCAGAAGCAAAGCAAAAGAGATCCTGAAAAAGACCGCTATCAACCCTGATACGAGAGTGAGAGACCTGACCGACGACGAGATCAGCAGGCTCAGGGAAGTGATAGACAAGGAATACAAGGTGGAAGGTGACCTCAGGAGAGAGGTTGCCCTGAACATCAAGAGACTGATAGAGATAGGCTGCTACAGGGGCAGAAGGCACAGGGCCGGTCTGCCGGTCAGGGGCCAGAGGACCAAGACCAACGCAAGGACGAGGAAAGGCCCCAAGAGGACTGTCGGTGTGCAGCGCAAGAAATAGTGAGTACAGGAGGTTGATCATCGCATGGCAGCTAAAGCTACCGGGAGGAGAACTACAAGGAAAAGAAGAGAGCGCAAGAATATTGAGCGCGGCGCGGCACATATCCGTTCCACGTTCAATAATACCATAGTCACCATCACTGACACAGCAGGAAATGCCATCTCATGGGCAAGTGCTGGCGGATTGGGCTTCAGGGGTTCAAGGAAAAGCACTCCGTTCGCTGCACAGATGGCTGCGGAAGCTGCGGCAAAGGCTGCAATGGAACATGGCCTTAAGACCGTCGAGGTATACGTAAAGGGACCGGGCTCCGGAAGAGAAGCGGCAATAAGGGCGCTTCAGGCAGCCGGGCTCGATGTCAGCCTGATCAAGGACGAGACGCCTATTCCGCACAACGGATGCAGGCCGCCCAAGAGAAGAAGAGTGTGATTTGGAGGTGTAAAGACAGATGGCAAGGTACACGGAATCAGTTTGCAGACTTTGCCGCAGGGAAGGCGAGAAACTTTTCCTGAAAGGCGAAAGATGCTATACGAATAAATGCTCTGTTGGAAGAAGGGCGTATGCTCCGGGACAGCACGGACAGCAGAGGAAGAAGATGTCCGAGTATGGTATGCAGCTGCGTGAGAAGCAGAAAGCAAAAAGGTTTTACGGAATACTTGAAAGACAGTTCAGGAAATACTTCGATATGGCTGTCAAGAGGAAAGGTGTCACCGGCGAGAACCTTCTGCAGATACTCGAAAGCAGGCTGGACAACATCGTTTACAGGCTCGGGCTTGCAACTTCCAGGCCTGAGGCCAGGCAGCTTGTAAGGCATGGACATTTCACACTGAACGGTAAAAAGGTAAACATACCTTCAATACTCGTGTCTCCTGGTGATGTCATTGCAGTACGCGATAAGTTCAGGAATTCGGATAAGCTGAAATCCATCCTCGACATCGCCGGAGGAAAGGTAGTGCCGGAATGGCTCGAGTTCGACAGTGAGAATCTCACCGGCAAAGTAGTCAGGCTGCCGGCAAGGGAAGATATCGATCTTCCGATCAGGGAGCATCTCATCGTCGAGTTGTACTCCAAGTAATCTGCTTGTGATGATGGTATCCATACCCGTTTATATAAACAGTTCGATCGGCCGAAGGAGCATCGGCACCCCGGTGCTCCGGAAAGCCATAAAAGCAACTGAACATTCCAGCATCACATGCAACAGGGTATCATGGTAAGAGTACCGGATCGACAACAAGGATTACGAATCAGTTGCCCTCATAAAATTCAAATTGCAAGCCAAAGGAGGGTTTTTGTTGATAGAAATAGAAAAGCCGAGAATCGAATGTGTTGAGTCCGCCGAGGACAATACCTACGGGAAGTTCGTAGTCGAGCCTCTTGAAAGGGGTTACGGCATAACGCTGGGCAATTCTCTCAGGCGCATACTGCTGTCGTCGCTGCCGGGAGTTGCCGTGACATCCATAAAGATAGACGGGGTGCTCCACGAGTTTTCGACGGTGCCCGGCGTCATCGAGGATGTAACCGAGATAATCCTCAATATCAAGAATCTTTCGATGAAGCTCCACAGTGACGGGCCGAAGATAATATATATCGATGCCGAGGGCGAAGGCCCTATCACGGCAGGAGATATAAAGGCTGACTCCGATGTGGAGATCCTGAACCCGGATCTTCATATATGCACGCTGAACGGGGACAGCAGGTTCTACATGGAAATGGTGATCAACAAGGGCAGGGGCTATGTTCAGGCAGAAAAGAACAAGCAGCCGGGACAGCCTATCGGCATAATTCCTGTTGATTCCATATATACGCCTGTGAGAAGGGTTAATTACACGGTGGAGAACACTCGTGTAGGCCAGGTCACGGATTACGACAAGCTCACCCTGGAAGTCTGGACCAACGGGAGCCTCAAGCCTGACGAGGCGATAAGCCTTGGTGCCAAGATCATGAGCGAGCACCTGAACCTGTTCATCGACCTCTCGGACCAGGCAAAGCATACGGAGATCATGGTCGAGAAGGAAGAGACGAAGAAAGAGAAAGTGCTTGAGATGACCATAGAAGAACTCGATCTGTCCGTCAGGTCGTACAACTGCCTCAAGAGGGCAGGCATCAATACCGTTGAGGATCTGATCAGCAGGACGGAAGAAGACATGATGAAAGTGAGAAATCTGGGAAGAAAGTCGCTCGAAGAAGTGCTCCAGAAGCTTAACGCTTTAGGTTTGTCGCTTGCTCCGAGTGAAGAATGAAATTGGAGTACAGGGAGGTAAGAGAGTAATGCCTACACTTAGAAAGCTTGGACGTACCACCGATCAGAGGAAGGCAATGCTTAGAAGTCTCGTTACCGCATTGCTTCATAACGGCAGGATAGAGACCACCGAAGCCAGGGCGAAGGAAGTACAGGCGATCGCTGAGAAGCTGATTGCCATGGCCATAAAAGAAGACGGCAATTTCACATCAAGGCAGGTAAAGGTAAGTGCTGCAAAGACCGACAGCAAGGGCAGAAAGATCACCAAGACCGTGACCTCGAAAAACGGCAGGAAATACGAGGTCGTTGACAGGGAGATCAAGACCGACATGGTCACCGTCGACAATCCTTCAAGGCTGAGTGCCAGAAGGAAGGCAATGAAGTGGTTATACAGGATCAAGGACGAGAACGGCAAGTACATCAACGTGGTCAACAAGCTGTTTGACGATATCGCCCCGAGGTACAAGGGTGTGAACGGCGGTTACACCAGGATCTACAAACTCGGACCCAGGAGGGGCGACGGGGCGGAAGTCGTGATCCTTGAACTGACAAAGCAGCAGTAAGTCCAGTCAAGGTCGACCGCAGGTTTATGCCAGCGTGACAGGGATTTGCCGAACTAAGGCCGATCCCTGATTTTGTTTCGACTGGACAAACCGCTTTTTTAAGATCCGTTCAGGCCGGGTTGTCTGCCCGGACAGGGATGATTTCCAAATCGCGGTGGAAAGAGGGTCAGGCATTGCCAGTGGTGAAGAATAACGACAGGAACATAATCGAAGTCAGGAACGCGAGCTTTGCCTACAGGTCCGGAAGCGACGACGGGCAGGAAGTGCTTGCGCTCGATGATATCAGCCTGTCTGTCAGGCAGGGGGAATTCCTTGCCGTGCTCGGCAGGAACGGCTCAGGCAAATCGACGCTGGCCAAGCTTATGAATGCCCTTATCCTGCCGGTTTCGGGGACTGTCATAGTCGACGGCATAGACACGACTGATGAAGAGATGCTCTGGGACATCAGGAGCACCACCGGCATGGTGTTTCAAAACCCGGACAACCAGATCGTCGGTACAGTGGTCGAGGAAGATGTGGCTTTCGGCCCGGAGAACCTGGGAGTGCCGCCGAAGGAGATAAGGGCCAGGGTGGACGAAGCCCTCGAGATGATCGGCATGTCGGAATTCAAAAAACACGCGCCGCATCAATTGTCGGGCGGACAGAAGCAGAGGGTCGCCATAGCCGGCATACTTGCCATGAGACCCAAATGCATCGTCCTGGACGAAGCGACGGCAATGCTCGATCCTGTCGGCCGGAGAGAAGTGATGCGCATATTGCGCAGGCTGAATTCCGAGGAAGGCATCACCATCGTCCACATAACCCATCACATGGATGAGGCAGGAATGGCGGATAGGGTGCTCGTCATAGATAATGGCAGATGCGTCATGATCGGGACCCCGAAAGTGGTGTTCAGCGATGTTGAAAAGATCAAAAGCCTGGGGCTTGACGTACCCCAGGTCACTGAACTGATGTACGAGTTGAACAAGCTTGGTTTCGACTTCCCGACAGACATCCTGTCAGTCGACGAGGCCGTGGCGCAGCTTAAGGCGTACCTGCGGGACGAGTGATATGCCCCGGGGATGATGATTTGCCTGGTGGACAGGTGATCTGCGGTCAGTCCCAACAGATCACGTATTCCAGGGACGCGTCCCGATCACGCGGGTATGTCCGGTTCATCCTCCAGGTAGTCTTACCGATTTATACACCCTGATGCCGCCGCTTTTAACCACGTCCTCTGCATTGGAGAAACGCTCCTGCATGATTTTTTTCAGTGAAGATCCGCCTTTATTGTGATATGCGACCATCCACAGGGCACCATTTGGATTCAGATGTTCGTAAGCCTGTTCTACGAGTTCCGCCAGTACCTTTTTGCCGGCGGCGAAGGGCGGGTTTGTCACGATGTCGTCGAAGCATATCCCGCTGAGAGAAGAGAAAAGGTCGCTCTTGACCACTTTCACATCGAGCCTGTTGTTCGACGCGTTGAGCATGGAATACTCGACTGCCCTTTCGTTTATGTCCGAAAGGCAGACCAGTTGTTCACCGTACAATGCCTTTATGAATAAACCGACGGCCCCGTAGCCGCATCCCAGGTCCAGGACCGAACGCCCCGACGGCCTGAAAGCTTTGATCAGCAGTTCGGACGCCCTGTCGACCCTGTTTTCGAATGCAAAAACACCGCTGACGGAAATGAGGGACAGTTCTGCGTTTTTTATTCTATACCTGAACTGGCGCTCTTTCAGTCCGGATGTGGGTTTTTCCGTGTAGTAATGTTCATTTCCACCCATTGCGATATCCTTTCCCTGCTCCACATATCTTTCCACCATATCATAACATTATGTGATGATGAATTGAAGGACTGAAAAAACTTGCAGTTATTTTTGTTACTATTATAATATTAAGCATCAGGTATAATAAGCATTGAAATCCAGTTGGATCATAGGGATCGGAACCGGAGACCAGATATGTCGATCATAGCGGAGAATCTTTCATATACGTATATGCCTGGGACACCGTTCGAGAGGGTGGCCCTCAGAAACATAAACCTGGAGATAGAGGACGGCGAGTTTGTAGGTATCATAGGGCACACAGGCTCGGGAAAATCGACGCTGATCCAGCATTTCAACGGGCTGCTCAGGCCGACGGAAGGGCGTGTGCTCATCAATGGCATGGATACGGCCGGCAAGGACCTGAAGGAATTGAGAAGGCTTGTCGGCATCGTGTTCCAGTACCCGGAGCACCAGCTTTTCGAGGAGACCGTATACAAGGACATAGCTTTCGGCCTGCGCAGACAGGAACTTACGGAGGAGCAGACCAGGGAAGAAGTACTGAAGGCAGTGAAAACCGTCGGACTGAACGAGGATATCCTTGAGAAGTCTCCTTTTGAGCTTTCGGGCGGACAGAAGAGAAGGGTCGCGATAGCCGGTGTGCTCGTCATGAAGCCGTCCATACTGATACTCGACGAACCGACGGCCGGACTTGACCCAAGGGGCAGGGACGAGATTTTCGGATTCATCACCGAAATCCATAGAACGATGGGCATCACTGTCATCCTTGTGTCCCACAGCATGGAGGACATTGCAAGGCTGGTGGACAGGGTGATCGTGATGAATGATGGCACCATCGAGATGGACGGCAGGACCGGGGATGTGTTTTCCGACATCGAAAAGCTCGAGAGCATCGGGCTTTCAGCCCCGCAGGTGGCTTACCTCATGAAGAAGCTGAAGGCCGTGTTCCCGGATATAAACGACAGGGTCTATACAGTGTCTGCCGCCAGGGATGAACTGCTGAAGCACCTGAAGAGGAAGGGGGCCTGAGCCGTGATAAATAGCAACATTACCATAGGCCAGTATATCCCCGGTGAATCCATCATCCACAAGGCAGATCCAAGGACAAAGATCATTTTGTCGATCGTGTTCATGGTCGTCATATTCCTTGTCAATTCTTTCTGGACATTTACGGCCATGGCCCTGTTCGTGCTGCTTACGGTCATTGTTTCCGGCGTTCCGATGAAGTATACGCTAAGAGGCCTCAAGCCGATAATGTTTATCATCATATTCACAGCGGTGATAAACATATTCACCACAGGCGGGACACCCATATCGGAGAAAGTTCCCTTCAGGTATATCACCTGGGAGGGCCTGATACTGGCGCTCAAGCTGGCCGCAAGGCTTGCGCTTGTCATAATCAGCGGATCGCTGCTGACGTTCACAACGACACCGATACTTCTTACCGACGGCATCGAAAAGCTCCTGTCGCCGTTCAGAAGGATCGGCGTACCGGCCCATGAACTTGCCATGATGATGTCCATTGCACTGAGATTCATCCCGACGCTGCTTGAGGAAACCGACAAGATAATGAAGGCGCAGGCGGCAAGGGGCGCGGATTTCGATACGGGCAACCTTGTACAGCGTGCAAAGAGCTTTGTGCCGGTGCTGGTGCCGCTGTTCGTAAGTGCGTTCAGGAGAGCCGACGAACTAGCGACCGCGATGGAGGCCAGGTGCTACAGGGGCGGGAAAGGGAGGACACGGCTGCGCGACCTGGAATTCACCAGTGTCGACACCAAAATAGCTATCGTGACGGTCACATTCTTTACCGTGCTCTTGCTGCTCGAATACCTGTAAGCGATCCGCAGACGGGCATAAGCCCTGACAAATACAGTAAACGGAGGTTCCCCATGCAGAGATTGAAGGATAAAGCCGTGAGTTTCCTGAGAAAATACGGAATGGACGCGGAAAGCGTGGACCTGGAGGCGAACTGCCGCACATTCATCGGGGAGATGGAAAACGGCCTTAAGGGAAGCGGGTCCCTGCTCATGATCCCCACGTATATCGGTATGGACGGCGAAATACCGTTGGATGAGCCCGTCATTGCCATCGACGCGGGCGGGACCAATTTCAGGGTCGCTGTCATCCATTTCGACAAGGACAGGAAACCCGTGATCGAGGATTTCAATAACTACCCGATGCCGGGGTCCAGGGGTGAGATCTCAAAAGAGGAATTCTTCAGCACCATGGCCGACTACATCCGGCCTGTGCTCGGCCGCTGCAGCAAGATCAGCTTTTGCTTCTCGTATCCGGCTGAAATAATGCCGGACAGGGACGGCAGGATAATCAAGTTCAGCAAGGAAATAAAGGCCAGGGATGTAAAGGGTGAACTGCTGGGCAAGAACTTGCTGGATATGTTCAAAAAGCGCGGGCTTCCCTCGGACAAAAGCATCATAGTCCTCAATGATACTGTGGCCACCCTGCTGGCTGGGAGGGCCGCTTCGCCCGGCAGGATCTTCGATGGATATATAGGATTCATCCTCGGCACGGGTACCAACATATGCTATGCCGAAAAGTGCGGCAATATCGTGAAGGTGCCCGAACTAGCTGCAAAAGAAGGCTCGGTCCTAATCAACATGGAGTCCGGCGGATATGACAAGGTGCCGAGGGGCCGGATCGACGAGGAGTTCGACAGCACCACGCTGAATCCCGGCGACTTCATATTTGAAAAGACCATATCCGGGGCATACCAGGGCGGACTCACACTGGCCGTCGTGAAAAAGGCGGCGCAAGACGGACTGTTCTCGGCCGGGTTCACCGAGGAGATCAGGAAAGTGAGCGAACTGGCGGCTAAAGAAATCGATGATTTCCTCTATTATCCGAACGGCGAAAATGTCCTGGCGAGGTGCTGTTCGAAGGGCAGCAGCGAAGACGGCGTCCTGCTGTACTACATCATCGACGACCTGTTCGAGAGGATCGCCAGGTTCGTGACCTTCAGCCTTACCGCTGTGATGGAGAAAACGGGCAACGGCAGGAACCCGCTGAAGCCAGTATGTATTACCGCCGACGGTTCGACATTCTACAAGTCCAAACTTTTCAGGAGCAAGCTGGACCATTACATCAAGGCCTACACGAATGATGTGAAAGGAATATACTGCGAATTCATGAAGGTGGATAACGGGACGCTGGTCGGGACGGCGATCGCCGGACTTCTGAACTGACGATCCCAGCGCCGTGCAGTCAGGCATCCGCGAGTTTTGTGCAGTGGCCGCCAGCGGCATGGCCTGTCCCGTTTTCAGACACTTTTCCGGAAACTGACTGGCTGACTGGGCGCGAACTGCGGGCGCCGGTTATGTAAACTTCGGGTACCAGGTATGAAAAGGAACATCAAGCTCGTAATTGAATTTGACGGCACTGCATATCACGGCTGGCAGAGCCAGGAAAATGCGGTCACGGTCCAGGATACCCTGACTGCCGCTGTCCGCAGGCTTACCGGCGAGAACTGCAGTATCACAGGCTCGAGCAGGACCGATACGGGCGTCCATGCTCTTGGCTTTGTCTGCAATTTTTTCACCGGGTCTCCCATTCCGGCGGACAAGTTCTCATTTGCACTGAACACGATGCTGCCGGACGATATCAGGGTCGTGAGTTCCGAAGAGGTGCCCGGCGACTTTCACTCCCGGTTCAGCGCGAAAGGGAAGAGATACCTTTATTATATATACAATTCGACTTTCGCATCTGCCCTGCTGCGCCACAGGGCGTATCACGTCTATTACCCGCTGGATGTGGATGAAATGGACAGGGCAGCGAAGCATTTCATCGGTACCCACGATTTCCTGGCATTCAGCGCATCCGGGTACAGTGCGAAGACGACTGTAAGGACCATAACGGAAGCGAAAGTCTCCAAAGTATCCCAGGCGCGGCATTTCGTCCACCCGAAAGGCGGACAGCTGATAGAATTTTCAGTCACCGGGAACGGGTTTCTCTACAACATGGTCAGGATAATGGCCGGCACCCTTGTGGAAGTGGGCTTTGGAAAGATCAGGGCCGACGACATCCCCGGCATACTTGCGGGCCTCGACCGCAGGCAGGCCGGAAGGACGGCACCACCCCATGGGCTTTACCTGGCGGAAGTATTCTATTGAGCCGGGGCTTTGTATAAAGGCATATTTATTTTCATCCAGGACAAAGATGCAGGGCATACGGCCTGTTTCAGCCGGGTTGGATCGTACACGGGAGCCGGGATGAAAGACGCCGGACAGGCAGAAAAAAATGAAATGGCGGACGATTATAAGGGAGATATGGGCATATTCAGGCTACAAACAAGAGATAATGAAAGATAAATTAAAATTATCGGAATTTTTACTTGACATGCAAGGCGAACCTGTATTATCATAGTAAAGTGCCTGAAAGACCGGCATACATTAAGCTGTGTCAAAGGCCGGCTTTAATATATATACGAAGTAATCAGGGAGGATAGGTGACAGATGAAGACTTACATGGCAAAGGCTGAAGAAGTCAAGAGAAAATGGTACGTAGTCGATGCCGCCGGCAAGCCGCTTGGAAGACTTGCAAGCGTAGTTGCAAGCATACTGAGGGGAAAACACAAGCCGATATATACGCCTCACGTTGATACGGGAGACCATGTTATCGTGATCAATGCCGAGAAGGTCGTCCTGACCGGCAAGAAACTCGATCAGAAGGTCTACAGGCGCCATTCGGGCTGGCCGGGCGGACTGAAGGAAACCAAGTACAAGCATCTGATGGAGAAGTCGCCTGAGAAGGCAGTCGAGCTTGCAGTTAAGCGTATGCTCCCTCACAACAGCCTCGGGCGTGCAATGTTCAGGAAGCTCAAGGTCTACAGGGGACCGGAGCACCAGCATCAGGCCCAGAAGCCTGAAGTACTCGAAATCGATGTTTGATGTGGAGGGAGGATTAGGCGATGGTAGCTAAAATACAGTATTACGGAACAGGAAGAAGGAAGAAATCCGTTGCCAGGGTAAGACTGTTGCCCGGCGAAGGTAAAATAATCATCAACGACAGGGACATAGATGATTATTTCGGGCTTGAGACATTGAAAGTTATCGTGAGGCAGCCGCTGGTACTCACCGAGACAATGGGCAAGTTCGACGTAATGTGCAATGTCGTCGGAGGCGGCCTGTCAGGCCAGGCGGGCGCCATAAGGCACGGCATCGCAAGGGCACTCGTGAAGGCAGACGAGGAACTCAGGCCTGTCCTGAAGAAGGCTGGTTTCCTTACAAGAGACCCGAGGATGAAGGAAAGGAAGAAATATGGTCTCAAGAAAGCGAGAAGGGCGCCCCAGTTCAGCAAGAGGTAATAAATGTCCCTTTGCAGACGAGTTGTCAAAACTGGCAAAGTTTGTTCGCAAGTTCATAAAGCCGTCATTGGTCCATACACCTTTGGCGGTTTTTTATGTGTAAAAATGTGGATCAGGACTGCCATAAACGAATGGCAGGCGAAGAAGTAACGGGTAAAGCAATGTCTTTAAACACAAAACATATCAAAAGGAGTACTGACATGGATATAAGGAAAATGGCAATTGTTTTGCTTGGTTTATTATTTCTTTTGTCGGGCTGTTTACCATCAAATGCCCCCGGAGGTATCGAGGGACCTGCAGACGGGCAGGAGTTGTGCAGCGATAGCAAAGACGGACGTTATTATTCAGGACCGGTCCGGGCTTACAGCCGGTCTTTTTTTATTATATAATGGTAAATGTACGGCCCGGCCCCACAGACAGGCTCACTCCGGTGGTCGATCGTTCGTGGAAAGAAATGCCGAAGGAGTTTGAGCAGTGAACGTACTAAACAAGCAGCAGAAGGAGTGTTTGTATGATTTCCAGGAAAGTTGCCGCAGTCATGCTCGTCCTTGCGGTCCTGCTGTCAGGCTGCGTCGAAAAAGACGCTGAAGGGACCCGGGGGATCGATGCGGCAGGCGTACATACTGAAGGAAACGGGAACATTGAGGATGACGCAGGTGGATCGCAGGCTGCCGGAGAAACCCAGGCAGACAGCCTCCTGCCGGAGGAAAACAAAGACGCGCCCGATTTGCCGTCGGGGGAATTTCACGGAAACGGCGGTACAGATGCGGCAGGCATTGATGCCGGTAACAGCGCCGTGGGAGCAGTTTCGGAGGAGGTACATGCAGGGGATGAGAACGGGACCGGCGTCATTGAACTTATCCCCATGAAGGAACTGCCCGAACTGAACATGGATCCCCAGGTACCGTTCACCATCGA
>CZCB01001906.1_pt2 | contig 27577 bp, 17 predicted proteins | sample 591991 | NCBI WGS metagenome assembly CZCB01 (sample SAMEA3556809, study PRJEB10932) | anaerobic digester metagenome
GTTCTGCTTGGCCCTCCGGGAGTAGGAAAGACTCATCTCGCGGTTGCACTTGGCATCGAGGCGGTCAATCAGGGATACCGGGTCCAGTTCGTTACGGCTCAAGACCTTGCCGATCAGCTCTATGGTGCGCTGGCAGACGGAACAGTAGCCCAGGCAATGAACAAGCTGCTCCGCAACGACCTTGTCGTTCTTGACGAACTAGGTTATGTGCAGTTTGATGCTGCCGGATCCGATCACCTGTTTCAGCTGATTGCGAAGGCTTATGAACACAGATCACTGATCGTGACGAGCAACCTGGACTTCCAAGACTGGGGACGGCTGTTCAACCAACCGGCGACCGCGGCTGCGTTTCTAGACAGACTGCTTCATCACGCCCACGTCATCACCCTGAGAGGCGACAGCTACAGGATACGCCATCGGCTCACGCCACCTGCGAAACCTGATCCATAACCCGGCGGCTCAGCCGGCGAGGGAGGTGAGAGGAATCGAGACTTCATAGATACGGAGACTGAAGTAACTCAGCTCTTCTTTTATTTCAGCTCACATGGGGAGTTTTCGTGGCCAAAAATGAGGATTCTCAAATGGCCATTGACAACTTCCGCTTGTCTACACCAAATTTCGTCGGAAGGATATATGCCTGGAAGAATTTCGTCCAAATCGACTCGTAATGCTTTCCTCCATAATCTTTCCAGCCAAGCTCAGACTCAAGCAACTCCTTGTACACGACAATTCTCTGTCTACGATGCACAGCATAAGCAAATTCTTTGACTAAGCTAGTCCTCCGATCTGCACATGTTATCAGGACGTTCACGTGATCTTCCCCTGAATCTATAATACTTTTGAACCTTGATATATAAGCTCCTCGTATCTAGGTCATCCCTCAATACAAATTGCTGGTAGTGTTGCTCAATCCAACTGGCTTCATATTACTTTTCTAATCCAGAGTAAACAAAACCAATTATTCGTCGTGAAATGTACTAAAGCTGCTTGATTCGACCACAGCTTTATGGCAGACGCCTCACTATTATTTGCTTAGAAGATTAAAATAGCCACTAGGAATCTGCTTCAGGATATGAATCTTGCACGAAAAAGCTATTCCTTCCAAAGATCAGTCCCCCTTAGCGTTTTCGTTCCCTAAGAATCCGGGCATAGTTGCATATCCACGTGTGTTAATACCCTCACGCTTAAGAACTCTTGGAATAGTCATTAGAATAATCCGAAAATCCAAAGATAGACTTCAATCATCAACATACCATACATCTAACTTAAACTTGTCTTACCAGCTTAGGCCATTTCTACCGTTAACCTGCGCCCATCCGGTAATACCAGGTTTCACCTCTCCAGACAATTCCTCCTCATAATTCTCAATGATTCCGGTATCCGCCAGTAGGTTACGACGAATCTAACTCCACTACTATGCCCCAAAAAAGCAGGCTGTATCGATAGAGGGAGACTGATCCTCCACTGTCTCCACAAACTCGCATTATTGCTCCGCTGCATTCGTCTGAAAAACAATTCTTCCACTCTAGAGGGTGCATTTGTCTATTCTTTGCGTGATTGATAACGTAAGTTACCTCCGATATGCCATCCTTTTGTTATCAACCCAATAAAGATCCAAAAACTCATATAACTGAAATACGAACCGCTTACCAATAAGGGAATGAATCCTATGCAAAGCCACATTGCAAACATTTCATATTGTTGTCTTGTGCTACAAACAAAATACCGCAAAACTAGAATGAGAAGACCGAATACAATCAGTGTTCCGACGACAGCGCCGTAGTTTGCTAAGATCTCTATAAAAATATTATGAACATAGGATCCACCACGGATGTACCTATCCCCTGCTATACCTATCCCCAGAATAGGATGGTCGGCTATCGCAGCTATAACATCACGATAAATCGTTTCTCTGATACCGAGCTGACCCTTTGAACTCAAGAATAATGCTATACTTCTACTTCGAAAGCCACTTCTTAATAGCAGTTCTTGAATACCCATTAGCAACTTATCAAAGAATAAGACTGCTAATACGATCGATGAAGCTACGCATAGAAAAGCGATTATTTCATGGTGTCGAGGGTTTCTGGGTCGGCGCAATAAGCATAACAACACAAATAAACCAATACACATTATTGGTCCTCTAGAACCCAACGCTAGAATGAAAAAAGCCGATATCAAGAATAGCATTATATATGTGAAAGAAGCAGTTCTCCAAAACTCACTAATGAACATTATAGAGGGTAGCAACAAGTAGTAGCCCAACGACATGCTATAACTACCAATAAAGACTCGACCATTGAAAACAAGGAATGCAAGCAGCGCTCCAATGGAAAAGACAATATAGCCGACCTTAATCATTACATCTCTGAGTACTGTCCAATCGTTGACGGCAGAACTATAGATAAACGCTGGCAAACACATAAAGAAAAACGGGAATACTAACTCATTTTGGTACATTCTGTTTTGAGGGAACACCAAGTAATGCAAAGAAAAGACGAATGCCCAGACAAAGTATGTTCCTATGATTCTGACTTTACTCCTCTTCCATACTATTGGTAATGCGCGAGCATATGCCATTGCCACTAGTAGCTTCGATATGAGCTGAATCCTTTCTGCAGCGAGTGTACCTTCTAGCTGCATCGAAACGAGAACGAGGTATTGAAGAGTCAGAAAGACAAAATGTGCCGTGATTGCACTGCCGATTCGCCTGTCTTCCGCGTTTTTGGAGATATGCCGATTCATTTGCTGGTATGTCATAGAGGTCTCAATCCACCCTACTTAGTTGTCTCTCGCGCCTGCCATGCAAAGCATAGATCTACAATGATTAAGGTCTATTGCTAACATTCACTGGTCAATGCCCACCTCTAACCTCAATCTAATACGGTAGCAAGTTATGATAGAAACCTTTGTACTTCGCTTTTGGATCAGCAACGCCACGGCTATCATGGCAGTGAGCTCCACTTATATTTAGTTAGTCATTCTTTCTCTCTATGCACCCTTTGCGAATATGTGACGTTTGATGAGCCTTCAGGAATGCGATTGCCCGATTAAGGATATCGTCCTTCTACGCAACAACCAACCATACCCTCTCGATAATTGTCTTTGAAAACCGTAAGACTGCGGTAACAAGGATCTTGTCAAGCCCAAGCAGACATCAAAAGAAGTCCACTCGTCAACTCTTTTAAGGTCACATGGTGAAAGATACCCGTTTGCTGAATACAATCTCTGCCGGCTATAGAATACCTCTGTATATTCTCTTACGGGCTCGATTGTCTTGCAACTTGCAGCGATCCCTTCAGCTGCTGACTTCTTCTTGATCCGGCGTATGCCACACGTTTTTCTGCTCTCCATATATATCCGTTTCACTTTCTCGAAGAAGACATATACCTTTACCTTTGCAGGCCCCCTTAGCCAATCGTAGTATCCGCTGCGGGACACTTTGCACAACTCACATGCCCGCTTTATGGCGAGCAGATTGCCGTGTCTCTTAATCGTCGCCTACTTTTCGTCTAGTCTCCTGCGAAGTACGGCACCGCTTTTCTTAGGAACTCGTTTTCGTTCCTTAGCTGTCTGTTCTCTCTTTCAAGCCTTTTTGCATACTCCAGATCCAGCCTTATGTGCCCACTTCCTGGAAAAGCGTATTCCCCATCTTCTGAGTACTTCTTTAGCCATATATAAATCGTTGATTTATGCAAACCCAATTCTCTTGGTGCTTCGATCGCTGTTAGCTTACCGGCCCTAATCTGCTCTACATAAGCTATCTTCGCATCCCTGTCATACTGCTTTGACATTGCGACACCTCGGGACGATAGTCCATTTATTATCGTCGATCTTTTCGGTGTCCGGCGGTAGGGTATCACAGCTATGCACTCTTACTATCTCTCCGCAACTCTACTAATAACATTACGAACTTTGTTCTTATGCTTCTCAATACCCTGCGTATGCTCCACTAGCACCGTCAAGTCTGAAGACAGAAACTTCATCATTTCCATCTGAATCCTGTAGGCTCGCGTCGAGTCCACTGGACCGCTTAAGAACACTCGAATCGTCTTAAGGTCCTCTTGTATGACCTGATACAATTCACCAGGTAGAAGGAGGGGTTTCATATGCATCCTGACTGTTACTGGCAGAATGGTCCTTTCAGGCAATACTATCTTGTCGTCTATTCTACCATAAATCTTCGAAATCTTGACAGGCAACCCTTTACCACATTCACACATCGTATTCGATTCTGGTAAAGCAATGTCACCCGTTCGATAACGAATAAACGGCATAGCATAGTTTAGCAGTGACGTACCTATGATTTCATACGACCCGTCTCCTAGTGGATCAAACTCAATGATACAAGCCTCAGATATCTCATGGTAATCCAACGCCTCTCCACATTGCTGCGCAACTGCCGCACATTCCCCCATACCGTACGAATCAAGTAACTTGCAGGAAAAAGCCTTCTCTATTATTTCTCTATCGTCCGAATATACAGTCTCCCCCGTCGTGAAGACTCCCTTCATACGAAGCGGCTTACCTTCCATGAGCAAATATTCCGCCAAAATAGCTATTGCAGAAGGGTGACCTTGGATGAAATCGATCCTGAATCTATCTATAAGCTGAACATACAAGCGCAGATTCTCGATATCAAGATGATGAGAGGATAGCAGAAGCTGGTTCTCCCATCTGTTCCACGCCCAATACGGAGGGCGGGTCGCGAAGATGCGTGCTCCTAACGTAGCTCTGCGGTCTCCAAGTTTAACTCCCGACCAGCTGTAGAAACGCCACTGGTTGGCGGTTGAAAATGACGACTTAAGCTCTCGCGGCATCAGATACGTAATCCTAAGACCCGTACTACCGCTTGATTTCGCCAAAAACGGTTGATAATTTCCTGCCTGTGAACTTTGCAGACTATTGAAGCTATTAACCACATCCTCCTTGCTGAGGGTCGGCAACCTACTGAAATCATCTAGACTTGTAACATCATCAGGCTTTATCCCATATTGGTTGAACAGTCTATTATAATACGGAACAGTGGAGTAGGCATGATCTAAGAGATCTTTCAGGAACTGAAACTGAGACGACTTTATGTCTTCCACATCCAGATACTGTGTTTTCATTAGGGTTTCATACCAAACTGAGAACTTCCCTGAAAAACGTTGATACGCTTGCCAAGCACCGTAGGTCTGTAAGGCCCAGTTCCTGGCAGTAGGAGGTAACCTGTAATATAAGTCCATCACGCCCATTTCTCACACTCCTCAACAGTATCTTCGCGATCAATCCATTAAGTTTTGAGGTTAGAGCTCTCGATGATACCAAGTTGGGCTTGAACACCCAGAAAACCGATAAGGACCACAATCAATTCGTTAGTTCACAAGAGCTCCCCCTTACCATATAACATCAAATATGGCGTATAACGCCTGTGTAAGGTCAGACGGAAGGGAGAATGAGCGGTGACATAGGAGCTCTCTTGAACCATAGGACACAACTTCTCCAAGCAAAAGACACTAATGCTGTCGGACAGGCAAACGCGACAGGAATGAATATTCCGTTTCGGTAAAAGCGTCGATTTGTATAACGTCCATCTATCCTAGCGATGTACGTTCCGTCTTTGCAGTTGTAGCAGTAGTATGTACAAAAACGGGTGCGGAAACAATGAGACTGTCGGCGAGTTCCAAAAAACAGCCTATTCTCTTACTGTTGCCGCAACCATACCCATCCATCATACTGCTAGTCACTACCGCAGAAGCGAAACAAGTGTTTTTCCGTAGGAGATTATATCCTCCCACCGATGTAGTTAGACCTGAATGTGTACCAGATGAGCAACATATGACGTATTACCTATCTCTCATCGTATACTAGTCAAGGTTTACAAGCCTTCTGAGTCTGTTTCTTAACCTGACTAGAATCTTTGATACTATGTGTCCTACTCCTACTAATCCATGAACCGCAAGTATATCGAGTGTTCGTTCCAAATAGTACTTGATCAGGTCAAGAATCCGCCGGAGTTTTTGATGCTGAACCACCAACTGTGGGTAGCCTGACGTCCAATCGGTCGCAATTCTCGGTCTAAGATCATCGTCACGATGCACTATATAAGGCATGAACTCAATGCCTGTCTCCGTCGGAACAACAGACACCATTCCACTTATCTGACGACGCCTGGTTCGACCATCAAAGATGAAATCCCCTAGACCGTAAAAGACTAATCCATTTAGCGTTCTTTCATAACCTTGCAGAGTATGTGCATGTGACCTCACTACTACGTCAACGCCATATGATAAAAGAACTCTTGGCAAGACCTTCTCATGTTCAAGCGGGAAGGATACCATTTCATCTCCAGCATGCAACAAGCAAATAACATAATCAGCCTTCTCGCGTGCTCTCAGTATCTCACAACGAACGATGTCCAAATCATCACATGTAGCAATGCTAGTACCGACTGCCCTTGGCAATAACCTCGAATCTAGCAATCCAATTAGCGATACTGCGTAACCATCGATAGAGTACTCAACTGGTTCCTGCGGATTACCCTCTGACCGATATCCAACTGCGCCGATGCCAAGCTCCCTAAGGGTGCTGACTGTCTCCCTTAGGCCTTCTACTCCGCAGTCGAGAGCATGGTTGTTTGCAACGCTAAGAGCATCGAATGATTTTAGTATCGGTCTGCATTCTTCTGGGTCCGCACGAAAACCATATTTGCTGACTGGTTGCGCTTTGCAGACCGGGCTTTCAAGATTGGCAACTAGAGGGCATAAGCCTAGCATTCCCCGAATGTCTTTAAGACTTTCAACTATAGCTTCATAATGCCCCGCAACACCTCTACCTAGCATGACATCTCCAGCCAAAAATAATGGCATGTTCCTGAAGATAACCTCCTTCGTGGAATGCTCCGGCAACCCAAATCATGAGACCAGAGAATCATTACCTAAATATGGTTGAATGATATCAGTTCAATGCCGAAGTTTTCAAACGCGGCCTTGAGTTCTTCACTTGTCAAGACCTTGACCTCTGCAAGTCTAGGTTCAACATATGAAGCATATTTACGTAACATCTTGTCTGGATATCCAGGATGGCAATATATTTCATTCACTCCGTTGGGCAAAGTGCGTGCCACTTCAATCCATGAATCGAGATAGGATTTGTGGGTACCATCAGCATACCCGGGCGTTATCAGCCTATCTGCCATCCTAATACGGTTCGTCTTGGCATAATATGCTAAGACAGCACCTGCAGAATGTGTAATCAATCTCTGAGGATTTCTGAGATAATAGAAGCTTCGTTGTGCGCGAGTGCCAGTTAGTAGGCGACGCGGACATCTTATCCGAAAGATTCTGTGCTCCCTAGCTACCTTGACTGCCGCAGCAAAAAACGGAGGATAGAGATGCTTATTTTGATGACCATCGAAGTGAGTGATGGTGACCCCTTGGTCCAACAATCTCTGAACCTGGGCACTTAACTCGATGAGCATATGCTCAAATCTTATTTTACCCGTCATGAGACGCCTCGGGAGTTCATTACCCCAAAACTCTCCATTCTCAGGATTTACCAATGAGAAGACTTTTCCTATTGGCGCCACTGGTGTACCTACTGACAGGTTGAAGTGAATCCCTATAGAAACATGCGGAAACTCTTCTGCGAACCCAGCAATGTCCTCTGAACTCTCGAAGTTTGGCACAGCACTTGTACTTGTCACAAGACCAAACCTAGCTGTCTCCCATATACCTTTATTCACTCCAGGAGTAAAACCAAGTCCATCTGCATTAAGAATCAATCTTTTACTCAATCCTCTCGGCTCCTCTGCATACTGGTTTCTGGGATAATGTAGGCATTTCTACTTCTCAGCAAGACCGGCAAACAGCCTTATAGCTGATAATATGCGTTATCCAAGTCACAGTACTCACTACCACTCTTAGGCAAAACGAGATTTTGGAGTGTCTCATCGATCGTTCAGAAGATAACGTCCACGAGGGCATTGCAACCTTGTGTCACTCAAATGACGGAGTGGCACAATCACAAAAGCATGAACCAGACAGGATTTCCATCTTCATGGAACGAATCTGTCTTACTCAGTCCATCAACAGTCGATTTACATACCGTCTTTGACAAGTATGCTATAAAGCTTGATCAGCTTACTCGCTTCAGCCTCCCAGTTGAACGTGTTGTGTACTAGTTCCTCACAATGCTTGCCCATTGTGGATAGGAGTTGCTCATTATTAAGCAAAGATAATATCGCATCAGCAAACCCCATAACGTCATTATTATCAACTAATATGCCACAGCCCGTTTCGCCAAGAAGTCTCTTCAACGGAGGCAGCGCACTTGAAACAAACGGTAACCCGTAACGCATATATTCAAAAAGTTTCATGGGTATCGCAACCATGAATCTGGGTTGATATGGATGGTAATTCAACCCTATTCTAGCTGTTCGTAGAATTCTTGGTACTTGGTTTCCAGGAACTCTCTCCATTCCGGTTACAAAACCGGCTATATCATCTTGGCCTTGTATCCAATCCTTCAATTCGGTAGAAACTCCAAGCAAGAGTAAAGTTGCCTTACACCCACGACTATGTAGTTCTCTGACTACGTCGAGCATGAATGATAACCGTGGCTTTGAGAGTGTACCGACGTGAATCAAGTCATATTCTTGGCGTATGTCATCCGGGAAATCACCCTCAGGAAGTTCCAATGGAGGCAAATTGAGAATCGGTGCCGTTATCTTAGCCTTACCTCCATAAACCGCTGCTAATTCGTCCGTTGGAGTGATAACCGCGCTTAGATTTCGAAGTACCTGCTTTTCAATCACATTGTGAGCAAACCGAATAGCTTTGGTAAGTAATGGATGGTAACCTTTATATGGAAACACTTCATGGTACCATTCGTGGCAGTCATAGATCGTAATCTTGCCAGATTTGCTTATTAACCCCGCTACAAGAAGCAGATCTGGGTCGTGAAAATGATAGATATCACCGTTAAGCTTCCGAAGAAATGCTACCGCCCTATATGGCTGAGTTAGCAACTTGAACCTCGTCAGGCTCGCTGGTAGTTCTACAAAGCGGACTCTATCAAAACGCTCGACTGGTACATGATGGGCGGCAACGTACACCTCAAAGCCCGCTTTGCTAAGTGAGCGACATTCTCGCCAAAAGATGCGAGTATCCATCGCATGGTGCGTACTCGTGACATGAACAACTCGGCACATCCGATGCTATTCCTCCTGGTTTCTAAGGAACCACGTCAATTAAAAAACACGTGTTTCCATCTTTCTCCACAAGAAAGCTAATACCCAAATGAAGTAATCCTTCCACTTTGCCAATAAACAACTGTGATTGTACCAAACACCCAAAACTAGATATTTGAGATTATCGCCTCATAAAGTATCCGCTGCCACTCACTCCCTAGGCTGCTGTTATGCCATAGTACCGACACATCCCCTTTAAACATCCGACACGTCTTAGCTAGACCGATCGCCTCTGCATAAGCCCGATCTCGTGCCGCGTCTTTCATGTGGTCATCAATTAAAGACACATCCATTACAACTAATGGCCTTTCAACAAGCTTCATTTTCCGCTTCTCGGCAATGTCATACGTTGAGTATTCATAGCATGTTCCGCATCGAAACCCCGTACAATCAGCGAACCCTAGTGTGCTGTCATAGGTCAACCCCGCGCTCTCCCATATCCGCCAAGTTGTAGGAGCTTGCCACCGCAAATAATGCTGTCTACCTCCTAAGACCGAATCCGAAATACCCTCTTCGGTCAATGCCTTGATCAGTATCGCAACTTCGCGTCTCGTTTTTTCAAGATCTAGATATGAATAATAACTACCATGATAGCCTATTTCATGGCCACGGCTTGCTATTTTCCGCATTAGTCCTCGAAACCATGGGTGATGGATTGAATAAGCTCTATCAAAACGACTTCTTGCTTCTGCCGTCATAAAATAGAAAGCGCTTCTGACTCCAATCCGTTCACTTACTCGCATGATAAAGTCAAATGTATTGAACGGATCGTTACTGAAATCTCCCCGGAGGGAACGATAATAGCCACGTATGCGCCGTAGAGCCATGTCGAGGTCTTTCCTCATAAGCATATCTCCCCCACAAGCCCTAATTACCATGCCTAGAGGTTTGCCCGCAACTGCAAGAGGATGATCAACGTCATGACTCAATAAGACTCTATATTCGCGCCGCCTTCTTTCAATCAGAGGCCATAATCGCTTTATACAAGTCCAGAGTATCTCCACATATTCATTTATGATGGGTCTCTTAATAAACCCCTCTTGCCAAGCAAGCGAAGCTGCTGCTGCAAAACGATCGTGCTCATCTCTATCGGCTTTAACAACTTCTTCATAACGTGTAAGCATGAAAAACGCACTGCCAAATACATCAATACCTAATAGAACTCTTCGATCGCTTTCAGCATAGTACGAGTCTCCGGCGATTCGCTCTCCGTATATCACTGGTATCTCAGGGAGCACCCTGGGAGTATTGCGAAAACTGTCCGTCATTATCCACTTTTCTAGCGGTTGAAGGGGAAGAGACTGGCTCGTAAGCCATTTGTCAGGTGAAGTTGTAAACAGTACTTCAGGAAGAATAATGCTCCTTCCGCTCGAATCACCGCACATACTTATCTCTGTTACTCCTGGTACATCCCCAACCCGGGTTTCGTATCTAATCCCTAGAAACTCACCAAATATGACATCATATATGTACTTCCTCTCGGATCCATATGTATGAGGATGTGTGATCAAGAGCTTAGCCATAAAACTATCGCCCCGTACTGCCAATAAGTAACTCAGACTCGCAGCCGAAGGACCGCTAGTGGACTGTGGATATACCCGTAATCCTGGACCGTCCTACACATTTGCCCTGTAGCACCATTAGTCTTTCAAGTAAAACTACGCTCCATACGATACAAGCTGTTGCAACAGTGGGAAAGATCTCATCATTACTGAAACAGCTGTCTCTGCTTAGCAAGTTACTGCACAATAATGGTCCCCATTCAGCTGATTCCGTCACTGAGCGGTGTCATGTTTAAACAATAGTGCACGGTTAAAACCCCGAAAACACAAAACTACGCCTCGTTGCATTACTATCCTTTAGGTTCTTCATTGGTATCCACTACGAAGCCGGCTGAACTTCACAAAATCCATCACATGGTGTGCAAGGGCTCTCACACTGGGCTGTCGAATAGTGTAGTACGGCACAAGTCTACCACCCCACGCAGCCTTGGCAGCTGCTACTGAAGGAATATTAGCTCCTACCCAATCGAACCCGCAAGCACCTGAATTCTGCAAATCGTCTAGCGTGAACAACCAGAGAAGTTGCGCGCAACCATCGCTGAGGTATTCTCGTTTAGTCCCGGCAACCCAGTCCAATGCTGAGGCCCCTGGATAATATAGCGCTATCCGTCCACTGGCAGCATCTCCGTTGGGTGCATAACACACGTAAGATCGACAAATATCCGAACCGAGTAGGCCCTGAAGGGTCTTAAGGTCTTCAACAGTTAGTTTGTAGTCAAACTGCTGGCGGTCCGCAGTATCTTCAAGGCACTGTACTACATCATTAAGCCGGGAAGTTCGCTCACATGTGTAGCCAAGTTTAGTAGCCTTCCTGATCTTAGAACGAACGCTTTTTTCTATAGCGTCAGGATCATATGGAAACTCACTGTAAAACGAGTAATTAACACTTACTTGGAAGCCACTCCACTTCCACGGCCTAACATCACCTATCGATGGAGGGAAAGAGACAGTGTTGACAAGACCCCTCTTTCTGAACTCCTTTACCACTAGTTGACCCACCGAAAGCCATTGTCGTCCAAGACGTGAAATCGACTCAGTATCAGCGGGAAGAAAACTCATAGGTGTATACGGATTCAGCTTCGGAGTCCTAATTCTACCTCTCTTGTCGGTATAAACTACTAGCTCTACCGATGGTCGATCCGATCTATCAACTGATAGCCTCAGTCTTACGGGAGACAATCCCCATTTGACACGATTGAACTCTAACCACCCGTCCAAAGTCAAGACTCTATAGTCCATGTTCAACTGTTTGCCCCTCCATCCAACGATGGGTGTTCCGCATCGATATCCCACGACCCCCATACCCAACGCTTTACTCGTGGAATCATCAACTCTACAGTATGAATTATCCCTTCAGGCTTGAATCCCATTGATACAATGCCTTTTCTAAATGCAGTATTCTCTGCAGTAGTATCCGTATAGATTCTAACATGTCCAATCGTATTGAGGGCATGGGCAACACGAAGTTGTATGCTATACTTATGCAAACCACATCCACGATATCTCGGTAGTGTATGTGCATAGAAAAGCCAACAAGCGTGTCTTTGTTGGATACTTACTGGAAGATGTGGTGGGCCACATGTATCAGGCATACTCATCCAACCATAGTTCATCCATTGAGAATCATGATATATAATGACTCCATAGTATCCTCTATCTATGAATCGCAGAAATGTTTCCTTTCTGCGCGGATCATGCCGGAATAGGTCTTCAACGATGTCTCTCGTCGCTTGTGCCCATCGGACGTTCTTGGGTAGATGGGGCTCTTCTCTAGGATAGTCCACCAACTCATATACCAGCAAACATCTTTTTCTTACTAACACTCCCGCAACTCCCCCACTCAACACCTGATCGAAAACACCAGATGATATGAGAATCATATCGGTAATGAGTAATAACCTTACACAGCAAAACCTGCGATTATTTAAGTCAAAGCAGAATCTGCAGATAGACAATCTGCCTGTAACAGGTTATCGAGGTTCTGTTGGAGATAGGGTATTGGCTCTGCCTGGCAAGTTCAAGCTGCGGATCGGACTAACCTTACTGATAGGTGGTGTTTTAGAATCCGCATTATATCTTAAACGCAGAATCATAACATCCGAACCTTGTCTCTTGCATCGTTTACTGCGGAAGACGCATTTCTCGTATCCAACACTGCGCTTGCGGCTCGAACCACCAACTCATAATCTACACAAGAATGTCCCGTTAGAACTAGCACCAAATCTGCATTACTAATCTCATGAGAATCGAGATTATGAATAGACTCAAGCCTTATGGATTGGTTGTTTTGATGCCCAGCTTGATCTTGCAGCTGTATCTCAATACTTGACACGTACGGGTCATAGTACTTTACTTGGCAGCCTTCCTTGATTAACAGCTGTATAACCTTAAGGGCTGGCGATTCTCGCAAGTCGGGCAAGTCTGCCTTATAAGTAACCCCCAGCGCAAGAATCTTGGAACCTCGCAAGGATTTCCCGTACAAACCCAATATACGCTGTGCCTTCTGAACCACGAAGTACGGCATTGAAAGGTTAATCTCGCCCGCCAACTCGATGAACCGGGTCGAGAAATCATATTCTCGAGCTTTCCATGCAAGATAGAAGGGGTCGACCGGAATGCAATGCCCGCCAACTCCAGGTCCGGGATAAAATGGCTGAATACCGAAAGGCTTAGTAAATGCAGCATCAAGCATTTCCCAAACGCTGATGCCCATCCTGTCACAAAGTAACGCCATTTCGTTTACCAAGGCTATATTAACTGCCCTGTATGTATTCTCAAACACCTTGGCCATCTCAGCAATAGCTGGTGAGGAGCACTTTATAACCTTAATGATGGTTTCCCCGTAGAATGCAGCTGCTACCTCAGTACACGTCTTAGTAACCCCGCCTACAAGCTTATTGGTGTTCTGGGTCGTATATCGCTTGTTGCCTGGGTCTACTCTCTCAGGAGAATGACATAGAAAGAAGTCCTCCCCAACTTTCAACCCTGTAGCAGCTAGCTTCGGAAGTATTACTTCTTCAGTTGTTCCCGGATAGGTAGTGCTTTCCAAAGATACAAGCTGACCGGGGCGCATGTGTTCTGCAATCTGCTCAGTTACATTCTCTATATATTGAAGATCAGGCGTTTTATGTATGGTAAGAGGCGTAGGCACACATATGATAATCACGTCTGCTTTACTCAGCTCAGAAAAGTCATTTGATGCACGGAACTTCCCTTCCGACACAACCTTTCTGAGCTCCTCATCCTTGACATCACGGATGTAATTCTCTCCACGATTGACCATTCCGACTCGCTCTTTGTTGCGGTCTAACCCTATAACGGGAAAACCCACTTTGGCCTTTTCTACAGCCAGCGGCAGCCCTACATAACCAATGCCTACAACAGCTACTACCGCGCTATGGTTCTTGAACTTAGCTATGAGTTCTTTTGCATAATCGGGTTTTGGCTCACTTTTTGCTTGAAGTGCCATGAATTTTTCCTCCTGACGGCTTCGCAGCCCGGATTAGCCTTTCAATATGTCACGAAGCTCTTCTACTACACGATCCTGCTCAGCATACTCTAATTCGGGAAACATCGGAAGTGACAATGCTTCCTCAGTTGCCTTTTCACTTTCAGGGAAATCCCCTGGCTCATAACCTAGATCCTTAAAGACAGGCTGCAAGTGCAAGGATAATGGATAGTACACTGTAGAGGCTATACCTCTAGCTTTCAGCTCTTCTTGAACAGCATCCCGGTTAGGAACACGGATAGTGTACTGATGGTAAACATGGTATGCCCATTCCATTTCCGTAGGAAGTACTATCGCATTGCCTGCTACGTTAAGCTTTTCTCTGTACCTTTCAGCAAGCGCTCTCCTTGTATTAGTCCATGCGTCGAGATACTTAAGCTTAACCCTTAGGATAGCTGCTTGGAGTTCATCTAGCCTACTATTACAGCCTAGGATCTCATGATGGTATTTCTTCTTTGATCCGTGCACTCTGAGCATTCTGATACGTTCTTCAAGCTCTGGATCGTTAGTTGTTAACATTCCGCCGTCACCAAATGCCCCAAGGTTCTTGGTAGGGAAAAAGCTAAAGCATGCAATATCTCCTAACGAACCGACAGGTCTTCCTTTGTATTTCGCTCCGATAGCTTGAGCAGCATCTTCGATGACGTAGAGACTATACTTTTTCGCAATGGAGTTTATAGGATCCATATCAGCTGCCTGCCCATAAAGATGAACCGGCAGTATCGCCTTCGTACGTTCTGTTATGGCATCCTCTATTCTCGAAGGGTCTATGTTGAATGTACCCGGATCAATATCGCAAAACACTGGTTTAGCACCGGTATGCGCTATAGCCCCGGCTGTGGCGAAGAATGTAAATGGCGTAGTTATCACTTCATCGCCCGGACCTACACCGCATGCGCGCAGTGCTAAATACAAGGCATCACTGCAGTTCCCAACGCCTATTGCATACTCCGCCTCGCAAAGATCAGCGATTTCCTTCTCAAGCTTAGCTACATTCTCACCTAGGATGAACTGCCCTCCGCGCATTACGTCAAGGATAGCTTCAGTCACTTCTTGTTCTAATTCAGCATTTTGCCTGGTAAGGCTAAACCCGGGTATCATCAAATACAACACCACCCTCATAGTCTAGTCACGATGGATAATCTGTTCAGGGGGCACATCTCGTACCACCCTAGCAGGAATACCCATTACAACCTTGAAAGCTGGAACATCTTTCGTTACTACACTTCCTGCAGCAACCAAAGCTTCCTGGCCTATTGTCACGCCAGGAAGGATCACAGCATTACCTGCAATTCGTCCGCCTTTTTTCACAGTGACACCTTTCCTGTATTTGAAACGCTCCTCTGTACGAGCGACGAAATTATCGTTAGTTGTAGTTACCATAGGAGCAATGAAGACATCTTCCTCAAGCACAGAACCAGCTACGATATATACACCGGTTTGGATTTTTGTTCTATCTCCTATTATGCAGTTATTCTCAATTGTTGAGGCATGCCCGACGATCACGTTCTCTCCTAGCCTGCAATGTTCTCTCACCTGAGCAGAATCAGCAATAAAGCAACCTGACCCCAGCACTGTTCCTGCGTATACTATGGCGCCTGCACATATCTGGCAGTTCTCTCCCACCATAAGGCCTGGGAGATCCGGATCTGCGGAAAGTGTGCTTGTTCTGGCTCTTGAAGGAGCTTGTCCGACGATAGCATTTACTCCAATTGAACTACCTTTGCCTATAGCAGTACAGCTCCTTATCACGGTACCGTAGTCGATTATCACATCATCATTGATAATGCAATCATCTTCAATAATGACGTTTGCTCTTATAACAACGCCTTTTCCGAGTTTAACATTCTTTCCAACCCGGGCACTCGGGTCAATGAATGCATGTGTCGTCATATGTCATACACAAATCCTCTCTGTTCTAGAATAAACACATTGATATGACAGGGTTCGACAAGATTTGGCTTATCCTAGAGTGTTCCTCGTAAACACCAAGAATCCTGCTTGATAAGAATGAAAACTAATGATTTATTTCAGCAGGTCTCTCGCCAGCGTTGTGAAGGCTAGAGACTAGGTTATTGGCAGGAAGTCTCCGAGGATGAACCCACCACCGACTCTATCACTTTGATAGCCATAGCAGCAGTATGTACCTCTGGAGCAACGATGATTCCCGACTTCAGATGGTTTATGAAATACCTAATGACTCTCTCATGTGCCCAACTCGGATTGTGTTTCGGCGCAGTATCCTCACTCCATACTCCAAGTACTTCGCTTTCGTCTTTATCCCCTTTTACTCTCCAAACCCTGATGGCATCTATTCTACTGCCTCCGAGTACTGCTGTTCCCTTCTCGCCGAAGATGCTCACTGTCTGCTCGAGGTTTCGGGGGTAGACGTTTGTAGTTGCTTCAACAAGTCCCAAGGCTCCGCTCTCAAACTCCAAGGTCACAAGGGCAATATCCTCTGTCTCGACATCATGTAGACGCTTAGATGTCATACCTTGCGCTCTTGCGACTGGCCCCATAAACCAAAGGAGGAGATCCAGTGCATGCCATGCCTGATTTAGGAGGACGCCTCCATCCATCTCCCTTGTTTTTCGCCATGGCGCCTCGTCATAGTACTCCTGTGTTCTGTTCCATCTAACTGTAGCTACTCCGTGACTAAGCTTCCCAAAGCGCCCTTCTTTAATCGCTTTATGAGTCATCTCACTTGTTTCATAGTACCTATTCGGATGGACAGTCTGGAGAGTACGTTTGACTTCTTGAGCTTTCTTGATGAGACTGTCTGCATCATCAGCAGACATCGCAAGGGGTTTTTCTACGAGAACGTGTTTTCCGGCATCTAATGCATCTTGAGCCATGTTTGCATGGAGTCCGCTGGGAGTTACAATGATCACAGCATCCACATCAGGATCCTCTAGCATCTCTCGATAGTCTGTGTATGGCTTACCGCCGTAATTATCCACAAATCGTCGTACGTTTTCTTCAACCAAGTCTGCCGCGGCAACTAGCTTTGCATCCTCTATTCGGGAGATAGCCTCCCCATGCTTCTTTGAAATCGCTCCACAACCAATGATGCCTAATCTAACTAACTCCACTCTTCAACCCTCAAATCAAATGTTCATATATGGAGATATCCTCACATGTAGTCACGTATTGCAGAGATATCTCTCCAAAAAGGCTACATCGACATCCGAGTTCCTAACAAAACATTAAACCTGGCGATATCTGCCGCAGTCTAATGTCTCTGGGTACCACTTATTGATGATTCACAACACGAAGCATGAACCATGTGTACTCAGACACCTATGCGTTCTAAGTACCGATATCTTCTTGGCTGTAGCCGATAGTAATCCTGGCCCAAAAGTCACTGTTATCACGTTCGACACAGCTTTAGGATTTCCTCCCGTTCGTCCGATTCGCCCTCACCACCAATCTTCAAGATTGCTATAGAGTGTACCTTTGGTTCAAAGCCTATTTGGGCCCTAACCCAGCACCTCGCGCAGAAACCCCACTACCATCCCCCTCTTTAGTTCATCATGACAAAACTGATTTCTATAGTTTCTCAAGCACTCATAGCAACTTGTGTCGTTATCAATGCTTCCGCAATCGCAGCTTGTCAATCGCCGCAACGTCTCCTCAAGGACACTTCTAAGAGGCGCCTCATTGGCAATACGCCTGACATGCCCCGCTCCTCCCGGGACATCATCAAAAAGAATCAATTGCCTTGTGCCCGGATTACTTACTGGAGTATACAGACACCCGTCAATATCCCGCCTCTCTATATCGAGAGCTCCGCTGACACCTTCAAGGAGACCATACAAGAGAGATAACCAGAAGCCTGGCCTGGGATCCATCCAATCGCGGAATTCAAGCTTTAAGACGTCAGTCTGAAACTCATGGCCGAGAGAATATCCGCCTGTAAGCTTCCCTTGGCATTCCCCTCCCCACGGATTCTTATGTTTGGATGGCGTGTGTTCAGAGCCCAGAATCGCGTACCCACATGTATTACAAACCTTAAACCTAACCTTTCCTGCGTCATTTATCATGCCTAAGGTGCCACGAGCAATCGGCGTTGCTACAAGAGATACACCGCGAAGCTGCAAGGTTACACGCTCTTTCGCATCTTCATTTCCTCCTTGATAGAATACCCGGGTGGAATACGTCCTCTCAGGCCTTGAATCTCCTGGTTTCCCAGGCTGCTCTCTGCTTGTCATAAATCCGAATGCAGGCACTATGAAGACTCCTTGGTTTTTGCCATAAGCCTTTCCACATACAGGACAAGGTCCAAACCGCTCGGCAAGCTCCGCTCTTTCACTGACATAACTCTGACAGTTGTCACATATAGCGTACCTGTATCTCTCCCATTCCTTATTAGGCAGACGTTTTATATATCTACTCGTCCACAGCTTGCCCTTTGCAACTACCTGACTGCTTGGAGCATACTCCGACAGCGCAATCCTAAGATCCCGCTCGAGTTGCAGCTTATTTGCATCTTCTCCTTCATGGAGGATTTGGAGCTGCACCACATCCACTGGGAAACCGTACTTCGGCACCACATTCCGGCTTGACAAGAATCCGATAATATCTCTCTTTTTTATGGTATCTATAAGTCTTATTAGGTAATCTGCAGGCTTCCCTTGCCTGAACCGCTCCTCCCTCAGCTTCTCAAGCTCCTCAACATCGCTTTTGACCTCTCTATATGCCAGTTCAAGCACTCCGTTCTCTTCTCCAAGAAGAGATTCAACCCAGCCCCATCCTTGAATATCAAGGCCTTCGTACAGTGTCTCAGGGACTATTCTAAGAAGAGATCGATACAAAGACAGAGGTTTCGTTCTTAGATATCTCGCTAGAGCTTCAGGTCCGGAAAGGCCCTCTCTAAAGAAGAATGTCTCCACCCCTTTCTCGTTGAAGTAACCCCTGTTTCTCTTAAAGAAAGCTGAAAGGGCTGTAGCGTACACATGTCTTCTTATAATCTTCTCGTTCTCAAGTTTAAACTGGGGAGCTGCGATCTTGCCTGAGACCATACGCCAAGGTTCGCGGTAGTGCGTAAGATCATGGGACCTTCTCTCCGCAAATGTTAAGGAAAACGCAGTAGAATCGGTGCGCCTCCCTGCCCGTCCTGCCCTTTGTATGTAGTTAGCCGCTGAGGGGGGCACGTTTCTCATGAACACGGCTTCTAAGTCGCCTACATCCACACCCAGCTCAAATGTGGTAGAACAACTCAGGACATTAACTTCACCCTTAATGAACTCCTCCTGTAATTTCGCTGCTTCCTCACTAGTAAGCTGCGCTGTGTGCTCCTCCACCTTCATCGGGATAGGTTCCGTCTCTTTGTAAAGCCTGTAGTAGTGGTTGTTTTTCAGCTCTCTGTCGGGATCGCATGGCCGTAGGGTTCCCTGGCACCTGTATGATCTACAAACACCTCGCACATTATGGAGAGTTAGGCTCTGGCATGTATCACAAATGTACCAGGTAACATCATCATCCAGGATTCTCGATTTAAGATCCCAAACGTCGTACCTCAGCTGATAGACCACACCTAAACGAGGCATCCGTACAATATGGAAATACTCCCGCCAAGGGCTTCCGGAAGACTCAAGGCTGAAGCAACGACTCCATATACTGCTTAAATCATTCCGCAACTCCTCATCAGTCTTATCAATGCCGACCCTTCCAGCGACTCTCAGGAAATAATCCACTCTGCTATTTAGCCTCGTTGAATTCCAGCTCAATATGCCGTGCTTTGAGCTGGCTGTATTCTCTCGCACGTAGAAAGGTTTGTTTCTCGGCGCAAAGGCTTCATCGCCAGGGGAGACTTCATCCGGGAAAAGAACTGCTCCACTTATTCTAAGCGTATCAAGGAGCGCAACAATCAAAGTCCATGCTTCATCCTGAGTAAGGTTCCGAGGAGGTTCTGTAAGAGCCCTAGGTACTACCGGTATACTTGGCTTTGCAAGAACAAATCCCAAAAGACCCAGGCCTTCCAAGCTAATGTTGCGGTCTATTGAAAGGAATTCCTGAAGGATCCACTTCCATGCCTCTTTTCGGAGTTGCTGGTAACTGTACCTGGGAAAGAGCTCCGCTTCTTCTATACTTCTTACAAGCGGATCTACGAGATCTTGCATCCTCCACCTATTGCGGAAAGCACTCTCCTTGTACCTCTCCAGAGTCTTAAGGATTAAGGTCCTCCGCAGAATACGGTTATGTGTACGGTTTAAGTAAGGTGCAAAGAAAGCGGCGTCTTGCCTGCTGTCTGAAAACGCCAGGAGTTTTCTGGAACCTCCGGACAGGTCAAGGCTCGCTGCAGTCTCAGAAGATGCACTCTGCCATACAGGAGACCAAGGGTCATCTTCAAGAGGCTCTCTGTGGTCTATTTCAATCTCAACTACTTCTTTTTCTTCTCGGGGCTCAAGATTTTGATAAAGAGCGGTGGCCAAGACACTTGCCGCAGCTTCAGTTCCCACCAAGAACCGCCACACTATTCCATGGGGGTTGCACCTTCCGCAGGCACAGCACAGGTAAACCCCCTTTTTCTCTGAACTTGAGGTTTTTGCCTTTACTAAAGGATAGATATTGCCGTCGTCACAATCACATAAGGGAAATAAGGAGTCAGCTGAAGCTATCGCCCCGCACGTGCCGCAGAGACGGTATTCATCCCGGTGCTCTGAAGACTCGGATAGGTCTGGAAACCCTACTTCATCGTCTTCATTAGGTGATGGTTTCTCGACGTCTTCCTCAATTAGGAGAAAGTACCCGGGGTTTTCATCAAAAGCATGAGCCTGCTTCAATACTTGCCCACTGTTACCGGACTCGATCCGTCCTACTAAATACATAGAACCGCACTGCCTGCAAGTAGCCACCTCGAAAACAGGGTACTTCTTACCATCTTTGGTTACGGATTCGTGCCTTTCAAGGTATAGCTCCTTTTCTCCGGCAAGACTTAAGTAAGCTCCTTCAATCGCACGGACAAAAAGATGGTATCTGGCAGGCAGCAAAGCCTGGCTTTCGCCATCGGCTTTCGCTTGGTTAGCAAGGTCTACCAGCGCAACGAGTTTCTGCGTGGAATCCTCATCATGTGGAATAAGTGATTCCGCTAGGTCTCTCACAAACCCAGGCCCTTCTTCGAGTTTTCCCTGGAGCTTGAGGAGTCTTTCGTCTCCTTTTAAGATCTCATGCAGGAAAGCTTTCCATCCTCCGGTTTCCCCTGCTCTTTCAGCTGTTTTTGACACTGGCTCAGGTACGCCGTTTGCACGTGCAATACGGGCGAGTTCACTGGGAAGTGCAGCTTCTGGTATGTTCTTTACTGCGTTTTGGAGTTCCAGGTAGACTGCGGGGTCAAACGTTCCCCAACCGGGTCTTGCTTCCGCAAGAGGGAGCTTCGATGCTTCAACTACATCCTGGTTATCAGGGTCTCCGTCGACCCAGCTGAATCCCTCACCAAACAGATCCGACGCGAACCTTGCTACAGCGGGATAATCATCCCTTCCCCTGCCCAGTGTTGCGCTTGTGGCCACACACTGAATCCTGCCTCTTTCGCCTTGGACTACCCGGTCTTTTAGCCTCCTCAGGAGCATTGCGATTTCAATGCCTCTTGCTCCTGAGTAGGTATGGGCTTCATCGATGACGATAAAGCGCCAGTTCCTGGCGGAAGCACCGTCAAAGAAGACGCTGTCATCAGGCCTAAGGAGGAGGTATTCTAACATCGCATAGTTGGTGAGCAGGATATGAGGAGGAGCCTCCCACATCTTCTCCCTGGAGATCAGTTCATTAGGGAGAGGATCACGGCCGCACATTTCTCTGTACTTTGCAAGCGCAGCACGATGAGATCTCTCAGTCTCGCCGGTATACCGACCGAAAGTAATCTTAGGATAGTTGGCAAGTAGTCTACGTAGCCTTGCCAGTTGGTCGTTGGCAAGGACGTTCATGGGATATAGAAGAAGAGCACGTACGCCCGGGCTAAGCTTCCCTCTTTCATCTTCTTGGAACAGGTGGTTTAAGATGGGGATGAGAAATGCTTCCGTCTTACCGCTGCCTGTCCCAGTTGCCACAACGATGTTCCGTCCCTTTTGAACCAGCTTCCTCACAGCGGTTTCCTGGTGTATATAGAGCGTTCTTTCGGGCGGCAGGCACTCCGTATCAAGCTCGAGAAACCGCTTTGAAAGGACCCCTTCTCGCACCATCTCTGCTATGGATGAGCCTGTTGCAAACGCAGGTGTCGCCTCAAGTATCGGCTCCTTGACAAACCGTCCCGGCTCCTCTAGTGCATTCACAAATTGCTCTTGAAGGACAGGATCCTTGAACCTGAATGTGGTGGCAAGGTAATTGAGGTAGCTTCTTCGGATATCACGCGTGGCATCAATGGGATTCATGCTCATTTATACTTTCACTCCCTGATAACGCTGATACCAACTCCTCCTCCAACGAAACAAGGAGTCTTGTAAGCTTAGTCAAAGAGTCGATGTCGTCTCCTGTTAACAACTCAATGGGTAGCCTCCCATGGCTGGGCTTTGCGTGTAGGGTTAGAGGGTAGTTCCCAGATAAAGCGTAGGCTTTGAAGCGGCAAAACAGATCTGTCATAGGCTCATCTACTAGAAGCAGTGATGCCTTGACAACTTGTTTCTTCGGATAAAGCGTTTTACATTTTGGATAATGATGTTTATCCCACGTAGCTTGGTCTTCAACAAGCTTGTTGCATGCGCTGCAATACACTCGCCCTGTCTTAAGTGCGATCTGTAAAGACTCCCTCGAACTTGTCCACCTTATTGTCGTCTTGTCTTTTTCTGTTCCGATCAGAACACTCACATCAACGCTTTCGTCATCTTCGAGCCATGCCTTGATTACTCTCTTGCTATCCTCATCTGAAAGATCCGGGTGGTCGAGAGAGCCTTCCTCACATCGAATCCTTACGATTGGATTACGCTCAGGGATCGGAAAGTCAACGCGCAGAGTATCCATTAGAAGCCCTGGCAACTCTGATGCACGCTGGACTATGAAGGCTTTTCGGGCTTGTCTCAGATAAGGCCATTCCAGGTGAGCTGGGGATGGGGATTTCGGCGCAAACCACCATTCAACCTGCGCGGGCTCAGGGAGTATTGCGAAAAGATGTGTCACAGGATCGCTTTCCACGGCGATCCCTATCCAGCGGGCTGAGTTCTTAATGGTGTACCTCTTCTTGACGTCATCTTGACGCCTGGCTCGACGCTCATTCGCCTGTGTTTTCTCGTCCTCACGTTCATCTTGAATACGAATCATAAATCGCCCGGCAGAGTCAACAACCGCATGCCCCTTCCAGCAGCAAGCCATACCCTGCCTGATGCCTAAAAGTATTGCTTTAACCTTCGTTCCAGGAGAGACGTTGACCGCACTACCTGTAATCTCTGCGGCGTAACCAGAATCCGCCCGAGATTCATGGTTCCATCGAACACTCCAGTTTTCGATGTAGGGAGCTTCACGGTAAAGGTGGACGATGAACGTATTGCATTCATCTGAAGGGAACCGAGGCTCTTGGCTTGCCGACGACCATTTGTCAAATGTATCAAACTGGACAAGATACGCTCCTTGCGGAAGCCGGCCTTCGTCGGCAGTAAGACCCAGGTGCGTTTGGCCGCTTGGGATCCGCCATTCAACCGGTGGTTGCCACGGCTTATCCATTCGCCACATACGAAGAACCCTGTTTTGGACACGTCCCTCCTCTTTCCACTTGAACTCAAGATGCCATACTCCGAAGCGGTTCTTCTTTTCACAGCTAAAGCCAATGACTTCCCAACGCCAGCGCAAGCGGAGAATAGCTCCTTCCCCCACTACTTTTCCAGATGCATCAAATGCTTGTCCTGAGATCTCGCCTACAGATCCGCCTGCTCTTAACGTATCCATAAACTGCATCAGATCGATTTGGGCCTTTCCGTCCTTTACAGGTCTCCTGGCAGTCTGTTTATCACCCAGCGAAAGCCGGACCTCAGTGACATCTCTAGGCACATCCAGCTGCAAGACGAGTTGCTGTGATGAGCTTAAGTCGCCGATAAACACATCCTGGACATTGCCTGACCAATCTGTTCCGCGTTCTTCCATCCTCTCCCTCAAACACCACTTCACCTTCGGCACATCAATCCGAACAGGCAATTCCAAAAACCTACCATCAGAGGACGCAAAAGAAAGCTTTCCTGCTACAGTATCCTCTGAAGGCTTCACGAGGAACCGGTAGTCATTTTCTTCCCCGGAAAGGATTCGGGCCGGCGAGAATACACTGAACTTGGCTCCTTCAAACGTACTGACCAAGAGCTTGACCTCGGAGCTGTCATCTTCTACAGGGAATACAACGGATGGCTCGAATGCATACGAAAAATCGGGGACTACAGTAAATGTAAACGAAGCTTTCAGCCTTCTCCTGTCTTTTTGTCTTACGTAGACTGTGTATTGTCCGATAGGATCAGGCCCCAGAAGGCCAGGGAGCTTAAGATCTATTCTGATCCTGTCATCTTGAGCCACAACCCCGGTCATTTGAAGGCTCTCACGCAGTGTGAATCTTTTAGACTCAGACAGGGGCTCATCGCCATAACGTATAAGCACATCCCAGGTGTCTGTTCGCCTATCGTCTGAGAATGGGATCTCAAGGCATGGAGGCCCTCCTATGTAGAGCGGATTACCGTCTATCAATACACCAGGGATAAGTCTACCGCCTTCAAGGCGAGGCTCAGACAGCCTCGAACTCTCTATCCTGAACTCGAATTCCTTTCCGCTGCCGTCGCCTACAACCAGCTTATCTGAGTCCAAAAGAGCAAGGTCAATAAGGTAAATGCGGCAAGCATCTAAAAGGTAAGGCGGCGTAGCATCTTCGACTATCCGCAACATCTTAGTGAACCCCCACCCTGATGGCAATACAAACCACACCCTGGCTCTCGGGAGTCTTCTCGACTCAATAAGCTTTCCATCCTCATGAAAGATAAGGCACGGAGATGCATCGTCAAACACCTCTACACTCCAAGTCTTTTGGCGATGATCTCCGATAACCAAGGAAACCTCATAACTCTTGGCAAGGCCGGGCAAACATGTGGCAATCGGGGATACACTACTTGAGTCGTAACCCTCATGTGTGGAGGCTGCCTCCTGGCAGACTTCATCCAGTATCTGTAAAGCATATTCGACCGCGTCGGTCTCCACAAGCCCCGGAATTCTGGTTCGCCTAAGCTCTAACGGTATCGTCTTTGACCATCCGGGATAAGCTGAAGATGTGAGGACCAATGATGCAGACCGGACGTTATCGGCTTGCTCAAGTCTAAACCTCAGAGAATCAATGACTATCTTTATATCTCCATTGATTGAGTCAAGCATGATCTTAGGCGCAGGAAGGCGTTCTCTTGAAGCCTCATGTGAGAATCTTTCGTGTTCCGGGACGGTTTTCCGCGATTCCCACCATTCCCTGAACCCCTGGACCACCCTAGACGGCAGGCCTGACATGCAGCCTTCCGGAATATCCCCTTTCTCCCGGGTAAGCTCGAGCATTTCTACAGCTCCGGTAATCCACTTTTTGGCCCAGTCTTCACCATAGATGACAAACCTTTGCACAGGTTCGTCTGTGTATGGGTATGCCGGAGGGTAGTCCTGAAGCTTGGATTCCGTATCCTCTATCGAAAGCTCCAGCTCTTTGAGGTCTTTGCGTCTTGCATCGCGTAAACGCAGTAAATCATCGATTGAGTCCATCTCTGCATCTATCAACCCCGGGATGGTCTGCATCAGTTCACGGATGCTCTGTCGTATCCTCGACATATCGACCTTGGCTTTAGCGAGTCTCCGAAGGACTTCATATTTGGCCTTAAGCTCCTCTAGACCGGCTTCGAAAGATCCATTGCCTAACCTGGCTACGGCACTATCGAGTTCTTCGATATGAGCCTTGATATCGGCTGATTTCGTCCGGAGCTCAGAGAGCTGGGGCAGAACACATCTTTCCAGATGCTCCTTGGCATTTCTGCTGTCCTCACTTCGTTGAATAGCATCATCGAGAGAGCTTGTTAGGGGTTCTACGGCTCGTTGAAGGGAATCTTCGTCACAGAGGTCTTCTATCTTGAACTTAGCCTTAAAACTCTTAGTCTCGCCCAGGCTTTCCTCTTCGTTTTGAACTTCCGATCCTCTTTTGTTTTCGCTTTGTTCATCAGCCTTGCTTTTGAGCCCGGGAAGTCCTACCTGTAACAGAACGCTATCGAGTCTATGCTCCCACTTAGCGATCGATTCCACGAGCTCCCTTTTTCGCTTAAGAAGCTTGCAGTATGAAGTGACAGTGTCAACTAATGGCCTTAGTTTGTTTTCGCAGTCCTCAATCATGGACTGCATTTTCAACACTTCCTCAAGGGTCGCATCGTAGCATGCTTTGCGCTGCTTGTTATCTGTGGATACTCTGTCGTTTTCGCGAAGGCCCAAGATGACAGAAAAACATCCCAACAAAGCAAGGGCAGCGGCGACTCCTAACCTTAAAGGTGAATAGGTTGGTATAAGCCATATGAGTAACGCTGCCAGAAGAGAAGCTGATCCTACCCAGAGTATGTCGTGGGGCTCCTGAGGTTCGAAGGTCATCTGGCTTATTTCATCGCGCACCTTAGATGTGCTGGCTTTCACGGCATCAAGTTCACTTAAGACGTCAGCTACAGCGTTCAAAGCACCTACAGCAACTGGAGAAAACTCTGATAAACCACTAATAGAGCTGCGCTCAAAGAGCCTCTCGCTCTGCCCGTCTCTTCCGTCTCTTATGTAACCCTTTAACGTTTCTACGCACTTAGCCTCATCTGACAGAAGAGACTCAAGCTCTGACTTATCACAAAGGATCTGTGGAAGTTCAGGGCGGATAGCACAAATCATCGGGCCGGCCTGGATGACTGCATCATGCTGCGGGGTGAAAGCAGACACTTTATCTCGATAAAGCTGCTCTTCCCTTTGAAGCTCTGAAATCTGCCCATTGATGTCTTCTAGCTCTCGTAGTTTTTCAAGGCGGTAAGTCTCATAGTCTTCCGGGATTTGACGCCAATCAGGGGACGCATCAATAGTCTCCTCGACTTTTGCGGTTTGTTGTCGCAAGTTAATGAGCGAAGCAAGGTCTTCTAATCCTTTTCGGCAGTCTGATTCTTTTTCCTTAAGAATCTCGAGCTCTTTCTCTAGCGCAACCCGTGTTTTCTCATCTTCCCTGAGCGAGTTGAGGTGGTCGGTAATGTCATCGCCTGTGACAAGTTTAAACTCTAACATATCCATAATGACATCATCAAAGAACTGATCCAGACACTTTTGAGGGATACC
>CZCB01001019.1_pt1 | contig 27517 bp, 23 predicted proteins | sample 591991 | NCBI WGS metagenome assembly CZCB01 (sample SAMEA3556809, study PRJEB10932) | anaerobic digester metagenome
TATTAAACAGTATTAAATATTGAATAAAAATTTTTATAATGCTATACTATCTAAAGTACAAGAAGGAGAGTACGAAAATGGTATTTAAAAATATATTTGCCGAATGTAAGGGACTGGAAAATATAAGAATCGAAAAAATTGAAATAATCAAAAATGAAAATAAAGTTGTGTTTCATGGAGCAAGTGAAAATATTATAGATTTCTACAATATTGAATTTGCTGAAGAAAAAATAAATAACTATTATGATAATGCTGTTAATATAAAGTTGGAATTAAAATATAATCTTAAGACTGTAGATACAGACAAAATTATTAATAATATTTACTACCTTATCGAAAATAGTTCAAATATACTTTCAAAAGGTAAAGACAATATATGGATTCAATTTAAAGATAATAGTTTCATACTTACCCTTAAGAACAAACTTCTGATAAACGAAATTAAAAATATAAATTTAGAAAGAAAAATAAAAGAGATTTTAGATAATTATAATTGCTCTTATAATATAAAATTTATTTATCAAGAAGCAGAAGATGAAGCTGCACTTACTGCACAACAAATTTTTGATGAAGAATTAAAAAAGAACATGGAGTTAATTAAGAATAATAATGTTACCGGGAAGAAGGTTCAAAATACATACGAAAAGGGAAATAACTTTAGAAGAAGAAACGGAAGAAATACTACTGTGGATTTCAATATACCTGTATCTAAGATTTCAGAAATAACTATTGATTCAGGAAACGTCAATATAAAAGGAAAAATAATAAGCCTAGAAAAGAAAGAGTTAAAAACAGGTACCTTGTTGATGGTTGTAAATGTAACGGACTTGACAGATACAGTTACATGCAAATATTTCTGCCCTAAAGATTTTAATGGTGATGGTATAGAAAAAGGTAAATATATTCAGATAATAGGGAATACACAATATGATGAATATGAAAGACAATTGGTAATTAGAGTTCAAGGGATGCAATTAATAGAAGAAGAATTTAAGAGAATGGATAATGCGCCTGAAAAAAGAGTTGAACTCCACCTTCATACTGGTATGAGCTCCATGGATGGTATAAACAATTTTAAAGAATATGCCAAAAAAGCCAAGCTTTGGGGGCACAAGGGAATCGCTATAACAGACCATGGAGTAGTTCAGGGATTTCCCGAAGCAATGGAATGTGCCGATGAGAACTTTAAAATTATTTACGGAATGGAAGGTTACTTAATTAATGACAATGTAAAAATAGTAAATAATTGTAAAAATATAGATATTGATTCCCAGTTTGTTGTATTCGATGTTGAAACTACAGGTTTGAATCCTAAAAAGGATGATATAATTGAGATAGGAGCTGTTAAAATAATAAATGGTAGGATTGTTGACAGTTTCTCCACCTTTGTTCAAATAGACAGAAGTTTGCCAGCAAAAATTATTGAGCTTACTTCCATTACTGATGATATGTTACAGGGACAGCCAGATATTGATACAGCCCTTAATTCTTTTATGGAATTTACAAAAGACAGTGTTCTTGTAGCTCATAATGCAACATTTGACGTTAACTTTATTAAGAATAAATTAGAGGAAAAATATAATCCTGCAGTTGTAGATACTTTAGAACTATCAAAGGCATTAATAAAAGATGTAAAAAATTATAGATTGAATACTTTAACTAAGAAATTAGGTATTACCCTGTTAAATCATCATAGAGCGGTAGATGATGCTAATGCTACAGGACAACTTTTTATAAGTTTACTTAATATTCTGAAGGACAGAGGTATATATGAAATAGATAATCTTAATGAAACTTTAAGGCAGGATATGGATATGGTGAGGCAAAATTCATACCATATAAATATTCTTGTAAAAAACCAAACAGGCTTAAAAAATTTATATAAATTAGTTTCCGATTCTCATATAAATAACTTTTATAAAAAGCCTCTTTTGCTAAAATCAAAACTAAGTGAACTAAGAGAAGGGCTAATATTGGGAACTGCCTGTGAAGGGGGAGAGCTTTACAGGGCAATTCTTAATGGTTTCAGTGAAGAGGAAGTTGAAGAAATAGCCTCCTACTACGACTTTTTGGAAATACAGCCTTTGGAAAATAATATGTTTTTAGTGAATAACGAAAGGGTAAGTAGTGTTGAAGATTTAAAGGATATTAACAGAACAATAGTAAAGTTAGGAGAAAAATTAAATAAACTTGTAATAGCTACAGGTGATGTCCACTTCTTGGAAGAGGAAGATGAAGTATACAGAAGAATTCTAATGTCTGGACAAGGATATGAAGATGCAGAGAACCAGGCTCCATTATATCTTAAAACAACAGAAGAGATGTTGGAAGATTTTAAGTACTTAGGTGAAGAAAAAGCTTTTGAAGTTGTTGTAAAAAACACTAATATAATTGCCGATTCTGTAGAAACGGTTCTTCCCATACCTAAGGGGACCTTTCCTCCCATTATTGAAGGTTCTGACGAAGAACTCAGGAATATTTGTTATGGAAATGCAAAGAGAATTTATGGAGACCCTCTGCCAGAAATAGTGGAACAAAGGTTGGAAAGAGAGTTAAATTCCATTATAGGCAACGGTTATTCAGTAATGTATATTATAGCCCAGAAATTAGTTAAGAAATCTAACGAAGATGGGTACGTTGTAGGTTCAAGGGGTTCCGTAGGTTCATCTTTTGCAGCAACCATGGCTGGTATTACGGAGGTAAATCCTTTAATACCTCATTATGTTTGTCCTAATTGTCAATTTTCTCATTTCATTGAAGATGGCAGTTACGACTCGGGCTACGATCTTCCCAACAAAGATTGCCCAAAATGCGGAACTTTGTTAAATAAAGACGGACATAACATCCCCTTTGAAGTATTTTTAGGATTTGATGGAGATAAAGAACCGGATATTGATTTAAATTTCGCGGGAGAAGAACAGGCCATATGTATGAAGTACGCAGAAGACTTGTTCGGAAAAGGAAAAGTTTTTAGGGCAGGTACCATAGGAACAATTGCTGATAAAACAGCCTACGGTTTTGTGAAAAACTATTTTGAAGAAAGAGGAATTACTAAAAGAAGAGCTGAAATTGACAGACTTATCCAAGGGTGCTTAGGTGTTAAACGAACTTCAGGTCAGCATCCCGGCGGAATTATGATAGTGCCGGCAGATAAGGATATTCATGATTTTACACCGGTGCAATATCCTGCCAACAATGAAAAATCCGGAACTATTACAACACATTTTGATTACCACTCAATTTCCGGACGTATACTTAAGCTTGACCTCCTGGGACATGATACTCCCAGTATAATACGTATGTTGGAAGATTTAACCGGTGTCCACAGCAGTGAAATCCCTACTGACGATCCAGAAACTATGAAAATTTTCAACAGTCCTGAAGTATTTGGAATTACATTAGATGAAATAAACTGTCATACAGGTACTTTAGCAATTCCTGAATTTGGTACGCCTTTTGTAAGACAAATGATAATGGATACTAAACCTAAGACTTTTTCTGACTTAGTACGAATAAGTGGGCTTTCTCACGGAACAGATGTATGGATAAACAATGCCCAGGAAGTAATCAGGGAGGGACATGCTGAAATAAGTGGAGTAATTTCCACCCGTGACGATATAATGACATACCTAATACAAATGGGAGTAGCAAAGAAGACAGCCTTTGATATAATGGAGAGAGTTCGTAAAGGTAAGGGACTTAGGGATGAAGATGTGGAAGCAATGAAAGAAAAAAATGTACCTCAATGGTACATAGATTCCTGTAATAAAATAAAATATATGTTCCCCAAAGCCCATGCCGTCGCCTATGTTACCATGTCAGTAAAAATTGCCTATTTTAAAGTTCATTACCCAGAAGCTTTTTATGCTGCATATTTTACTACTAAGGTAGAGGATTTTGATGCAGATATAATAACAAAGGGGCAAAACAACATACTAAGTACTATCAATGCCCTGGAAGAAAAGGGAAATGAAAAGACAGCCAAAGAAAAAAATCTAATAACGGTTTTAGAAGTTGCCTATGAAATGTATAAGAGAGGTTACAAGTTTACAAAGGTTGATTTATACAAATCCGATGACCGTAAATTCTTACTGTCAGAAGAGGGAATAATTCCTCCTCTTATGGGTTTACCGGGACTTGGTGCCAATGCTGCTGCAAATATAAAAGCTGAACGGGAAATGGGGGACTTTATTTCTGTTGAAGACCTTGTAAAAAGGACAAAGATATCAAAGACTGTAGTCGAAGTAATGGAAAAACACGGCTGTCTGAAAGATATGGACAAAACAAACCAACTATCTTTATTTAATGTTTAGTTATTACTGTACTTAAGGTTCCTTAAAATTTTGTTAGAATATTGGGCAAATTTTTAATTTATTGTTTGATTTTTCATAAAAATTGTGATATACTATGTAAAAGACGAATTTTGACGGAAGAGTGGGATGTCCCACTCTTTCTAATTGTGTATGACACTGCGTTATTACCCATGTTAAAGTTAGCAAGATACTCCATAGGAAACAAAAATGAACACTAGAACAAAAAGGAGAGGGAATATGAGAAAAAAAGATATTATATCATCGGTAAAGAAGATGACTGAAGAAATAATAAAAGATACAGATATAGGGTTATTCGATATTGAATATGTAAAAGAGGGGCCTTTTAAGTATTTAAGAGTATACATAGATAAAACAGATGGAATAACTGTTGATGAATGTGCTGAAGTAAGCAGAGCCTTAAGCAAAAAGCTTGATGATGTCGACTTAATAAAAGAACAATACTTCCTTGAAGTATCATCGCCAGGTGTTGAACGACCTTTCAAAAAGGAAGAGGATTTTATTAAAAATATAGGTGAAATTGTAGAAATTAAATTTTATAAAGCCATTAATGGCAAAAAATCTCTGCAAGGTATTTTAGAGGAAAAGAAAGAAGACACTGTTACAATTAAAACAGGTGATGAATTATTGGAAATACAACTAAAAGATATATCAAAAATTAATAGAGTATTAGAGGATTTTTAATGGAGGTCAATGAATGAACAAGGATATTTTAAATGCGTTATGGGAGCTGGAGAAAGAAAAGGGTATACCCAAAGACGTAGTTTTAGATGCAATTAAATCTGCCTTGGAAACAGGATATAAGAAAAATTTCAGTAAAGCAACAAATTTCTCTGTTGATATAGATAATGTAACTGGAGAATACAAACTTTATCAGAATAAAACCGTAGTTGAGAATGTTGAAAACAAAAATTTAGAAATTTCACAAGAAGAAGCTAAATTTATTGATCCAAAATTACAATTGGGGGATATAGTTAAAATAGAAATTAAACCTAAGAAAGATTTTGGTCGAATTGCAGCTCAAACAGCCAGACAGGTAATCCTTCAAAAAATCCGTGAGGCAGAAAGAGAATCCATATTCAGTGAATTTTATGGAAGAGAATCTGATATTGTGACCGGAATAGTTCAAAGAGAAAATAAGGGTAATATTTTTGTAGACTTAGGTAAAATTGAGGGTATACTTACAGTGAATGAGCAAATACCAGGAGAAACCTATAAACCTGGGGAAAGAATTAAAACAGTCATACTTGAAGTTAAAAACACAGGGAAAGGTGCTAATATATTACTTTCAAGAAGTCATCCTGACTTGGTTAAAAGATTGTTCGAATTGGAAGTTCCTGAAATTCATGATGGTATTATAGAAATATATTCCATAGCCCGAGAGGCAGGTTCCAGGACTAAAATTGCGGTCTTCTCCCATGACCCCAACGTAGAACCTATTGGATCCTGTGTAGGAAATAAGGGTATAAGGGTTAAAAATATAATCGATGAAATCAATCAGGAAAAAATTGATATTATTATATATGACAAGGATCCGGAAAAGTTTATTGCTAACAGTTTAGGTCCTGCAAAAATCATAAAAGTTACTGCAAATGAAAAAGAAAAAACAGCAGTGGCTGTGGTACCGGATAATCAGCTGTCCTTGGCGATAGGCAAGGAAGGACAAAATGTCAGACTTGCTGCAAAGCTAACAGGTTGGAAAATTGATATAATAAGTGAAAGTCAATATATGGAACAATCTGAGGAGGAAGTATGAAAATTCGAAAAATACCCATGAGAAAATGTATAGGATGTATGGAAAGCTTTCCCAAAAAAGAATTGTGTAGAATAGTTAAAAACAAGGAAAATGAAATTTTTTTCGATCCTACAGGCAAGAAAAACGGAAGAGGCACCTATATTTGTAAAAAATCCGACTGCTTTGAGAAAGCAATTAAGTCAAAGCGTCTGTCAAAATCCTTGGAAACAGAGATACCAGAAGAAGTATACAATGCTATAAAAGCTGAAATTGAAAAATATGAATAAAATATATTCCATGTTAGGTATTGGTAGAAAAGGCGGAAATATTACAATAGGTTTTGATGCAGCAGTTTCGGATTTGGAAAAAAATAAAAGTTACTTAGTTATAATAGCTTCTGATGCTTCAGAAAAAACAAAGAAAAATATCCGCTATTATTGCGAAAGATATAATTGTGAATATATTGAATACGGAGAAAAAGAAATTTTAGGTAGGAGCCTCGGACGAAAGGTGGTGAGTGTCCTGTCTATTAGGGATAAGAATATAGCAAAATATATATTAAATAATGTATAACAGGAGGTGGCTGCATGAGAATATATGAACTTGCAAAAGAATTGGAAATGAATAGCAAAGAACTTATTGTACTGGTTGAACAAGAGTTAGGAATAAAGGTAAAAAACCATATGAGTTCTCTGACAGATTTAGAAGTAATAAGATTTAAAAAAGCTTTAAGTTTAATTAACAACAGCAAAAAAACAAAGTCAACTAAAAGTACCAAAAAAGTAATTATAGATGATGAACCATTAGTTGATGATAAAATAGACTTAAATCAGGCAAAACTCAAGAAGGTGGACAAAAAACTTATTTCATCCACTAAAAAGAACAACAAACGAAAGTCTACGGCTGCAAAGTCTCAGCAAACAGATGAAGTAAAGAAGGAACCTAAGCAAAATCCGCAAAAAGGTAAACAAAAACAAAAGATGCCTGCCCAGCAAAGAGAGCAAACGGAACAAAAGAATCAACAAAATAAGGTTAAAACCATCAGTATTGAAGAACCTATTATAGTAAGAGAATTTGCCGAAAAAATAGGTGTTTCTGTTAATACGGTTATTTCTAAACTTATATTACTTGGCGTTATGGCTAATATGAATCAGGAAATAGATTTTGACACGGCATCAATCATCGCGGAAGAATTAGGGGTAGAAATTAAAAAAGTAAAAGTGGTTGATGAACTACAGGAATTAGAAGAATCATTGTTTAAAGACGATGAAGACGATGAAAAGGATCTGCTACCCAGACCTCCAATTGTAACAGTAATGGGTCACGTTGACCATGGTAAGACTTCACTTTTAGATGCAATTAGAGATACTTCTGTTACAGCTAGCGAAGCAGGAGGAATAACTCAGCACATAGGTGCTTCCCAGGTAGAGATCAACGGAAAGAAAATTACCTTTTTAGATACACCTGGACACGAAGCATTTACTGCCATGAGGGCTCGTGGTGCAAAAGTTACAGATATAGCAATAATAGTTGTTGCAGCTGATGATGGAGTAATGCCTCAGACTGTTGAAGCAATAAACCACTCGAAGGCAGCCGATGTACCCATAATTGTTGCTGTAAATAAAATAGATAAGCCTACTGCCAATCCAGACAGAGTAAAACAAGAACTTGCAGAACTTGGAATACTGCCTGAGGAATGGGGTGGGGATACTATATTTGTGCCTGTTTCAGCAAAACAACGAACAGGTATAGAAGACTTATTGGAAATGATATTATTAGTAGCGGAAGTTCAGGAATTAAAAGCTAATCCTAACAGAAAAGCAAAAGGAACTATTATTGAGGCCAAATTAGATAAGAAAAGAGGCCCTGTAGCAACTGTACTAGTAGAAAAAGGAACTTTGAATAAAGGGGACTACGTATTAGTAGGATGTGCTCATGGAAAAGTTAGGGCTATGTTTAATTCAAAAGGTAAAAGAATCAATCAGGCAGGTCCTTCCGTTCCCGTTGAAATTTTAGGTTTGTCGGAAACACCTCAAGCAGGGGATATATTAGTAGTAATGAAAAATGAAAAAGATGCTAAAAATATAGCTGAAAAGCGAAAAGATAAGAAACATATGGAAAGTATAAATGTTTCTTCAAAAGTATCTTTGGATGACCTATATGACAGAATTCAAAAAGGGGAAGTAAAAGATCTTAATGTAATAATTAAAGCTGATGTAAGTGGTTCTGTAGAAGCAGTTAAACAATCATTGCAAAAGTTAAGTATGGAAGAAGTGAAGGTAAATCCTATTCATGGTGGTGTAGGGGGAATTAATGAAAATGATATAATGCTTGCATCTGCATCAAATGCAATTGTAATAGGTTTCAACGTAAGACCTTCAGTAGCCGCCTTAGAACTTGCAAAGCAGGAGAACGTGGATGTACGAACTTACAACATAATATATACAGCAATAGAAGACATTAAGTCTGCAGTAAAGGGAATGTTAGCCCCTGTATATAAAGAAGTTATTATGGGAAGAGCCGAAGTAAGAAAAACCTTCAAAGTTCCAAATGTAGGAGTTGTAGCTGGAGTCTATGTAACCAGCGGAAAAATAACAAGAAAATCCAAAATAAGATTACTACGAAATGATGTAATTATTCACGAAGGACAAATATCATCACTTAGGAGATTCAAAGATGATGTGTCAGAAATTAATACCGGATATGAAGGTGGAATTGGTATAGAAAAATACAATGACATAAAAGAAGGAGATTTATTAGAAGCCTATATATTGGAAGAAGTAGAAAGATAGAAAGAGGGTATAACAATGGCAAAGAGAAGAAACAGCAGACTGTCAGTAGAAATGAAAAGAGTTATATCTGAAATAATCAGAAATGATGTAAAAGACCCGAGAATATCAGATCTTATGAGCATAACAGATGTTCATGTTACAGAAGATTTAAAATATGCGAAAGTTTATGTATCAACTTACGGAGATATTGAACCAACTTTAATTGCCCTTGAAAGTGCCAAGGGATTTATAAAAAAGGAAATAGGTAAAAGAACTAAAATTAGGCTTATTCCTGAACTTATTTTTATAAAAGATGATTCCATTGAAAAAGGTATATATATGAGCAGCCTTATAGACAAGGTTATTAAAGAGGATCAAAAAAATATCGCTAATGAGGGTAATCAGTCTGATGAATAATGATATAAAAGAGGTATTCAATCTAATAAATTATTCTAAGAAAATCTGTATCGCAGGCCATAAGGCACCGGATGGAGACTGTATAGGGTCTGTAATGGCCCTATACTGCTTCCTTAAAGATAGGAATAAAGATATTACTGTTTTGTTAGATGGTGAAATTCCTTTCAATTTTAAATCTTTTGTAGATGAAGAAATTATTGCGAAAGACTATCATAAGGAAGAATTTGACCTTATGTTCGTTTTGGACTGCAGCGACAGCGGAAGGTTAGGGGAATATGAACCTGCTTTAAAACACTCCAAGAAAACAGTAGTAATAGACCATCACAAGACCAACTGTGGATTCGGGGACATAAGTATTATTGATCCTGAAATGAGCTCTACTGGAGAATTGTTGTATGATGTACTGAAAACTTACGGAAGTATATCCAAAGAAATTGCAACCTACATATATATTGCAATTTTAACAGATACAGGTAAATTCAGCTATTCTAATGTTAGCAGTAGCACTCACAGAAAAGTTGCAGAACTTATTGACCTTGGAGTAGATGTAGCTGAAGTTAATAACCTAGTCTATAACTCAAAACCCGCTAATGTAGTAAGGGCTTTCATTGATTGTGTTAATGGAATTGAGCTTTATCACGATAATAAATTTGTAATAACAGCAATTACCAAAAATATATTGGAAAAAAACCATGCAAAAATGTCCGATGTTGATGGTATAGTTGAATTTTTAAGAGAAATTAACGAAGTGGAAGTTTCTTGTGTGTTGAAGGAATGGGAAGATCATACAAAGGTTAGCTTAAGATCAAAAAACAATGTGGATGTTTCGGTTGTTTCCGCTAAATATGGTGGCGGTGGCCATGCTAAAGCTGCAGGTTTTGAAATTAAAGATACTATAGAAAATACGAAAAAATTATTAATAGAAGAATTTAAAGAGTATTGGGTAAAATGATAGGAATACTAAATATATTAAAACCTACAGGAATGACATCACATGATGTGGTAAATTTTGTTAGAAGAACTTTAAATATTAAGAAAGTAGGCCATGCAGGTACTCTTGATCCCAACGTTGCCGGCGTGTTAATAATTTGTGTGGGCAAGGCAACAAAATTAAGTGAATATATAATGGAAGGGGATAAAGAGTATGTATGTGAACTAATATTAGGGAAAAGTACAGATACTCAGGACAGTTACGGCAATATCACAAACGAAGCTTCTGAATTTAACGTAACTGTTAACCGATTAAAGGATGTTTTAAATGAATTTACGGGAGAACAACTACAGATTCCCCCAGCTTATTCAGCAGTAAAATTCAAGGGAAAAAAACTATATGAATATGCAAGAGAAAATATAGTTGTTGATAAAAAGGCCAGGAAAATAAATATTAAAGAAATTAAGCTGCTGAAATTTGACGGAGAGAGAGCTCTTTTAAAAGTAGTATGCAGCAAGGGTACATATATGAGGACCCTTTGCCATGATATAGGAATGACATTAGGTACTTACGGACACATGGGAATTTTAGTAAGGACCCAGTCAAAAGGTTTACATATAAATAATTCTGTAACCTTAAATACTTTACAGTTTTTATATGATAACAATCGAATAAGAGAATGCTTGATTCCCGTTGAGGATGTATACAAATTAGAGAAAATATACATTGATGAAAAACATTACAAGAGATTAATTTCTGGGAACAGTGTTTATGGTAAAATAAATACAGATAAGGATTTTTACGTATATTGCAGAGATACTCTTATCGGTATAGGAAAAAAAGTTGATGAAAACACAATTAAAATAAGCAAAATGCTATTGTAGTTAGGTGGGACATATGAAAAAAGCAAAAGGTTCATGTATTGCTATTGGCAACTTTGACGGCATACATGTAGGACATGATATACTTATTAGAAGAATGATTGACCTTAGCAATGAAAATAATCTGGAAAGTATAATAATAACCTTTGAATATGTAAAGAATGATCTTAGAAAGTCATCAATGAATATGAAGTATATTAACAGTACAAATACAAAATTACAAATATTGAAATCCTATAATGTAGACAAAGTTGTAAAAATAGAACTTAACGAAGAAATTTCAAGGTATTCACCGGAACAGTTCATTAAATTATTAGTCAGCCAGTACAATGCTAAAAATATTGTAGTAGGATATAATTTTACTTTCGGATATAAAGCTAAGGGAAATATTGATACATTAAAAGATTTTCAGGAAGAGTATAATTACAAAGTGGAAGAAATTCCGCCTGTTAAGTATAACGGCATTGCCATTAGCTCCACCTTAGTGCGAAAATTGCTTCTTGAAGGTAAAATTCGCGAGGCTAACAAGCTTTTGTTGAATAAGTACACCTTGTTTCACGAAGAATTATATATTGATTATGATAAAAATATTGGTTTTGTAGATAATAAAAGCAGTATATTGGTGCCTCCCGATGGCAAGTACCTAGTAAGAGCAGGGACAAAAGAACTTATTCTAACTATAGTATCTAAAAATAAGGGAGCAGTTTTAACTTTTGATAAAAAGTTAGAAGAAAAAATAGATATTGTTTTTATAGATAAAGCTTCTTAATTAAAATGAAGGTAAAAATTTAAAAATTTTGTTTACAAATTTATAGTAATATGATAGAATTTAGTGATTCCATAGACTAAGCTTAACGACTCCTCAACGTTTTGCTTGGATTATGGTGAAATAATTAATTGGAGGGTAAAATGGATAAAGAACTAAAAACGAAAATTATTGAGCAGTACAGAATCAATGAAAAGGACACTGGTTCACCAGAAGTTCAGATAGCACTGCTAACTTACAGAATCAACAATCTTACTGAACATTTAAAAAACAACAAAAAGGATCATCATTCAAGAAGAGGGCTTCTCCAAATGGTTGGAAAAAGAAGAGGTTTTCTGAACTACTTAAAAGAAACTGACATCGAACGTTACAGAAACATCGTTGCAAAACTAGGATTAAGAAGATAAGAAGCGGGGGAACCCCGCTTTATATTTTACTTATGTCCTTAATCTAGATAACAGGAGGTAAAATGGAAGAAAGAGTTTTTAAATATGAACTTGCCGGTAGAGAATTAACGGTAACAACTGGCAAAATAGCAGAACTTACTAATGGTTCTTGTATAGTTAGGTATGGAGATACCGTAATAATGGCCAATGTGGCTGCATCTAAAGAACCCAGAGAGGGTATTGACTTTTTCCCTTTAAGTGTGGATTTTGAGGAAAAATTATACTCTGTAGGAAAAATACCCGGCGGCTTCATTAAAAGGGAAGGAAAACCTGGAGATAACGCAATACTTACTTCTCGATTAATCGACAGACCTTTGAGACCCCTTTTCCCTAAGGGATTCAGAAATGATGTTACTGTAACGGTAACCGTATTGTCTGTTGACCAGGATTGCTCTCCTGAAATTGCCGGAATGTTAGGTTCATCCATTGCATTGACTATATCAGACATACCATTTGAAGGACCTACAGGAGCTGTAAACGTGGGACTGATTGATGGCAAATTCATAATCAATCCTAACAGCAAGGAAAGAGAAATATCACAGCTTAATTTAACTGTTTCTGGTACTAAGGAAGCCATTATGATGGTGGAAGCAGGAGCAAATGAAGTACCTGAAAATGTAATGCTTAATGCTATAATGTTTGCTCATGATGAAATTAAAAAACTTTGCGACTTTATCAACGAAATAAAGGCAGAAGTAGGCAAAGAAAAATTTGAATATACCAGATTCATATGTAGTGAAACTATCGAAAAAGAAATAAGGGAATATGCCACACCCATTATTAATGAAGCAATTATTGAGGAAGATAAACTGAAAAGACAAGAAAATATTGATAACTTCAAAGCTGAAACTAAAGAAATATTTCTTGAAAAATATCCTGAAAATGAAGCAGATATCAATGATGCTATTGATACAATAATTAAAGAAAAAGTTAGAGAGAATATATTAAAAGGTATAAGACCTGATAATAGAAAAGCAGATGAAATAAGAAAAATATCCTGTGAGGTAGGTATTCTGCCCAGGACTCACGGTTCAGCACTCTTTACCAGAGGTCAAACACAGGTACTTACAGTTGCAACCCTAGGTGTATCCAGCGACGAACAAACCATAGACGGAATATCTGAAGAAACTTCAAAGCGTTACATGCATCATTATAATTTTCCAGCTTATTCCGTAGGAGAAGCAAGACCATCCAGAGGTCCGGGAAGAAGGGAAATAGGTCATGGTGCTTTAGCAGAGAGAGCATTAGAGCCAGTTATACCCAGCGAAGAAGTTTTTCCATACACCATAAGGCTTGTTTCTGAGGTTTTAAGTTCAAACGGCTCAACATCTCAAGCCAGCGTATGCGGTTCCACTTTAGCCTTAATGGATGCAGGAGTACCTATAAAGGCTCCAGTTGCGGGAGTTGCAATGGGATTAATCAAAGAAGATGACCAGGTAGTTATACTTACAGACATACAGGGTATGGAAGACTTTTTAGGAGACATGGACTTTAAGGTTGCTGGTACGAAAGATGGGATAACTGCAATTCAAATGGACATAAAAGTACATGGTATAGATAAGGAAATATTAGCTGCAGCATTGGAAAAAGCTCGTATAGGCAGATTGTTCATATTGAATAAAATGTTAGAATGTATTGATAAACCTAGAGAAGAAGTAAGCAAGTATGCACCTAAGATTATCTCAATGACTATCGATCCTGAGAAAATAAGAGATGTAATAGGTACAGGTGGTAAGGTAATAAATAAAATCATAGATGAAACTGGTGTAAAAATCGATATAGAAGATGACGGTTCCGTATTAATAGCTGCGGAAAACGTGGAAAATGCATATAAAGCTAAGAAAATAATCGAAGGTATAGTTAAAGAAATTGAAGTAGGAGAAATAATACTTGGAAAAGTAGTAAGAATTACAAACTTTGGAGCATTTGTGGAACTTACTGATAACAAGGACGGACTCCTTCATATATCACAAATTGACAACAAGAGAGTTGCAAAGGTTGAAGATGTTTTGAAAGTTGGAGATGAAGTATTGGTTAAAGTTATAGAAATCGACAACCAGGGAAAAATCAAACTTTCAAGAAAAGCTGCATTGCAACAAGAAGAAAAATAATAAACCAAGATAACAAAAATCATTTTATATGATTTTGTTATTTTTTTTATAGACCTAACTCTATTTTTTCAAGCGTTAGCTCCACTTGCTCCTAACTCTATTTTTTCAAGCGTACGATCCTCCCTTGGGAATTGCCTCTTCCATAGCAATAGCAATTATTGACTTGTATTTTTTGCAAACCTTTGGTACTATTGACGTACTATGTACTATACATAATTATTATCATAAATATGCCCCTCTGGTTCATATAATTATAAGGGGGATTTTTATGAAGTTTTTTTGTAAAAATATTTCATTTATAAGAAAACTACTGGTAATAATTTTTTTAGTACTAATTATTCTACTAATGATGATAGGCAGGTTCAGAACGGCAAGAATAAGAATGGTAGGTTCTAATTTCTATCCAATTGCTACCTGCATAAGATAACCGGAGGATATATGATAAAGAAACATACATTAGATAACGGCATAAGAATTGTGACAGAAAAAATTGATTATGTAAGATCTGCATCCATAGGAATATGGGTAAATGTGGGATCAAACAACGAAGATGAAGAAACCAACGGACTGTCACATTTTATTGAACATATGCTTTTTAAGGGAACTTATAAGAGAAAGGCCAACGAAATAGCAGAGGAAATAGATAATTTGGGAGGACAGCTAAATGCTTTTACCAGCAAGGAATGTACATGTTTTTACGTAAAAGTATTGGATGAAAATATCAATGAAGCCCTGGATATACTTTCGGATATGTTCTTTAATTCCCAATTTTTGCAGGAAGAAATAGAGAAAGAAATATCCGTAGTAATAGAAGAAATAAAAATGTATGAAGATTCTCCAGAAGATATTGTATATGATAAATTATCGGAAATAATTTTTCATAATAGTCCTATGGCTTACAATATTTTAGGGACTGAGAAAAATCTGAAAACATTTAATAGAGAAAAAGTAATAAAATTCATGGAAGAAAACTATTCTCCTTCTAATACAGTAATTGCAGTAGCTGGAAGTTTTAATGAAGAAGAATTAATTAAAGCTATAGAGGATAAATTCAAGTATTGGAAAAACAAAGAAGTTAAACATGTCTACATGGACCCTAAATATGAAAGAAAAGTGGCGGGAATTAATAAGGAATTAGAACAATTGCACATGTGTATTGGAAATAAAACTATTGGAAGACATCATAAACATTATTATCCCCTCTTGGTATTAAATAACTTGTTCGGCGGAACCATGAGTTCAAGAATTTTCCAAGAAGTAAGGGAGAAAAAGGGGTTGGTTTATTCTATTTATTCCTTTGTGTCAAATTACAAAGATACAGGTATTTTCAGCACATATGCAGGTATGTCCTACCAGCATGTTGAAGAAGCTTTAAGAACGATTTTAAAAGAAATGGTAAGTATTAAGAAAGGTAATATAACAGAAGAAGAATTTACCAGAGCTAAACAACAAATAAAAGGAAACTATATTCTTAGCCTTGAAAGTACCTCAAGCAGAATGTCTGCCATAGGAAGAAGAGAACTTTTATATAATGAAATATTATATCCCGAAGAAGTAATTGAAGCAATTAATGATGTTAAACTAAAAGATGTGGTAGAAGTTGCAGATAATTTGTTCAGAATCGATGATCTAAGTATTACTTTTACTGGAAATCTAAATAAATATCCTACTATTGAGAAGAAAATAAATAAAGTACTGGGGGAAAAATATGAAAATTAAAGTAGTTAAGAAGAATCCGTTCAAATTACCAGAATATGAAACTAAGGGATCTGCTGGAGTGGATCTTCAGGCTTATATTGATGAGCCCTTGGTTTTAAAACCTATGGAAAGAGCCTTAGTACCTACAGGATTATTTATTGAGCTTCCTGAAGGCTACGAAGCACAAGTAAGGGCAAGAAGCGGTTTAGCCATAAAGCACGGTATCAGCTTGGTAAATGGAATAGGTACTATAGACTCTGATTACAGAGGTGAAATAAAAGTAATTCTAATTAATTTGGGGAATGAAAATTTTACTATAAACAATGGAGACCGAATCGCTCAAATGGTTATAATAAAACATGAACGGGCTCAGTTTGAGTTAGTTGAGAATTTAAATGAAACAGAAAGAGGGACAGGAGGATTCGGACACACGGGAATATAAACTATGTAAAGGGGGATATTATGAAATTAAGCGAGCTTTACAGCAAGGAAATAATTAATATTGATACCGGTGAAAACTTGGGAATATTCGGGGACTGTGATTTAGTTATAGATGAAAAAACCGGTGAAATAATAAGCTTTATTGCTGGAGGCAATTCACATTTTTCGTTTTTCAAAGAGCCTAAAAGAAAAGAAATATTGTGGAAGAATATTAAAAAAATAGGAAGCGACATGATAATCATTGAAAATGAATGACTTCCAATTTTCAACATTATGGATAAGAAGATTCTTTAGATTAGCGACCTATAGCATATAAGAACATATGTATAAAATTAATAAAACTTCAAAGAATAATCAGGAATACCTGATTATTTTTTATGGAGGAAATATGGAATACAATATTGATATACAACAACCTACTGAACCTACTAGTTTTAACAATATGGATATTAAAAGAAAGGAACAGAGTCAAAAGACAGAACCTGTAAATCCCTTTGTGTTTAGCAGCAGGTCAAATACTAGCAGCAGCGAACAACCTATAGAAAATGTTAAACAAGTGGGCAGTGTAACAGAAGTTGCTCCTGTAAAAGACATTTGTTTCATTAGTATAATCGGTGAAATTGAGGGACACACATCCCTGCCTCCTCAGTCCAAGACAACAAAGTACGAACACATAATACCCATGATTATTGGGGCGGAAATGGACCCTCAAATAAAGGGAGTTCTACTGCTTATAAATACAGTTGGAGGAGATGTGGAGGCTGGTCTTGCCATATCTGAGCTAATAGCCAGTATTACCAAACCCACCGTATCCATTGTGCTGGGTGGAGGACATAGTATCGGGACAGCTCTTGCAGTATCTGCACAATATTCCTTTATTACACCTACAGGAACTATGACTATTCATCCCATCAGAACTACTGGATTTGTAATAGGAGTTCCTCAAACATTTAGACATTTCCAAAAAATGCAGGAAAGGATTACTAACTTTATTGTTATGAATTCAAATGTAGATAAAGATGCCTTTTTAAACTATATGTATGATACTGACGAAATAGCAAATGATGTGGGAACTGTACTTAATGCCCAAGAGGTGGTGGATATTGGCTTAATAGATGAAATAGGAGGATTCAGTTCCGCTATGCAAAAACTTAGAGATTTAATCGATGAATTTGAAAAAGGTGATGGGAAAGCTTAAAATTTCAACAAAACGACAAATTTCCATTGCGAAATTCAATTATTTTATGATATAATCAATTACAAAGAAACAGGGGGACACTTATGTCAAAGGCAAAAGAAACAGCAAAAAAGAGAAAAAGTAATAGTAAAAAAAGTACAAGCCCGAAAAAAAATGCCAATGATATTTTAATTAAGGAAATAATGGGTATTTTTATAGTATCCTTTGCAGTTTTTTTGATAATTGTTACTAACAAACAATCACAAACAGGTATTATCGGAAGAAGTATAAATATTTTTATTAATTCAGCTTTTGGTGCTGGTGCCCGGGTACTTCCTTACTTTATACTAGCTATTGGAATAATGAGACTTCTTAATGTAGTTATAATTAACGACAATAATCAAATAGCTGCAATTATAGGATTTTTTATATGTTTTATAATATATAGGGCAGTATCCGACAAGGAAGTATATGTTCTAATGATGGACAAGGGATTTCAGGAATTAATAAAATCCTCTCTAAATTACGGCATGATAAGTAAGGGTGGCGGAATAATAGGTAATCTAGTTGCTTATGCATTTGTTAAACTAGTGGGGAAAAAGGGAACCTACCTAGTACTAGGAGCACTTATTTTTTCATTTTTTGTTCTTCTGACAAATCAAAGTGTTATAGGAATGCTTAAACTTATAGCTAGTTATATAAAGAAATTCCTTAGGGCTCTATATAATTTTGTATTTCCAGTAACAGAAGAAGTACCTAAAAAAGCCGCTGATAAAAAATTAGATGAAAATATTAAAATATATGATTACTTAACACCTCAAGGAGAGAATAAAAAAGCTGAAATAGTCCAGCTTAAAATAGAAGATTCTGAAAAGACAGAAAACAAAAAAGAAGCTATAGAAGAAGTTACAAATAATGAAGTTAAAACTGTAGAAGAAACAAACAGAGAAAAACAAAAAGAAAAATTCAAACAGCAAGAAATATCTGATGATATAATTACTATTGCAGGAGTTAAAACAGACAACTACATACTGCCTTCTGTTAAACTCTTAGATCCTTTACCTGCTCGTGTAAGGGGAGATAAGGAAAATTTAATGAAAGAAGGCGAAAAGCTAATAGAAACACTGAACAGTTTCAACATACCCTGCAATATAACTCAAATAAATAAGGGACCCACCATTACCAGGTATGAAATACAACCGGCTCCAGGAATAAAAGTAAGCCGTATAACAGCTCTTGCCAACGATATAGCCTTAGCTTTGGCAACTTCTGATATTCGTATTGAAGCACCTATACCTGGAAAGGCAGCAATAGGTATAGAAGTACCTAATAAATCTAAAACAAGTGTATATTTAAGAAGTTTAATTGAATCCAAAGAATATAAATCTGCACCTACAGATATTCCCTTTGCTTTAGGCAAGGATATAGCAGGTAAAAATATTATAGCTGCCATAGATAAGATGCCTCATTTATTAATAGCAGGAGCTACAGGTTCCGGCAAAAGTGTGTGTATAAATTCTCTTATAATGAGTATCTTGTTCAAGGCCAAACCTGATGAAGTAAAACTTATTTTAATAGACCCAAAGGTGGTGGAACTGAGTATTTACAATGGTATTCCACATCTTTTAATACCTGTAGTAACTGACCCTCGTAAGGCAGCTAATGCGCTTAACTGGGCGGTTTCCGAGATGACAAACCGTTACAAGGTTTTTGCCCAAAACAGTGTAAGAGATATAAATTCCTACAATGAAAAAATGGCCAGAGAAAACAAGGACAAGATGCCCAAAATAGTAATAATTATAGATGAGTTGGCGGATTTAATGACAGTTGCATCATCGGAAGTGGAAGAATATATAACACGTATTGCCCAGCTGGCAAGAGCCTGCGGAATGCACCTGGTTATTGCAACTCAGAGACCTTCCGTTGATGTAATTACAGGAGTTATTAAGGCTAACATTCCTTCACGAATAGCCTTTGCAGTATCTTCTCATATAGATTCCAGGACTATTTTAGATACGGGAGGTGCAGAAAAGCTCTTGGGCAAAGGAGATATGTTGTATCACCCTATTGGTATTCCAAAGCCTGTCAGAATTCAAGGAACATTTATATCAGATGATGAAATTAAAAGAGTTGTAGATTATATTAAGGAACAGGAAGTAGAAATTAAGTCTGAGAAACAGGATGAAATAATTAAAGAAATTGAAAATCAAGCAGTTAGTGAAGAAGTTGATGAATATTTGGAACAGGCGATTGAAACAGTGGTAAATGAAGGGCAGGCCTCCGTATCTTACATCCAAAGAAAATTTAAAGTAGGATATGCCAGAGCAGCAAGGATTATTGACCAGTTGGAGGAAAGAGGTATAGTTGGAGGCCATGAAGGCAGCAAACCTAGAAAGGTACTTATAACTAAAGAAGAATTAGAGGAAATGAGAGGACATAGTAATTAATGAAAAAAATATACATATATTCATTAGGTTGTTCTAAAAACTTGGTTGATTCAGAAAATATGTTAGGACTTCTTAAGGAAAAAGGTTTTAAAGTTACGGATTACGCCGATAAGGCAGATTATATAATAATAAATACTTGCTCTTTTATAAATGACGCTCAGCAGGAATCAGTTAATGCCATTATTGAAGCAGCAGATATAAAAAATACAGTAAACAAAGATGCCAAAATTGTTGTAACTGGCTGTCTTTCACAAAGATTCGGAGAAGAGCTGGCAAAGGAAATTCCAGAAATTGATATTATTGTGGGAACCAGCGGCTTTGAAAAAATCCATCAATATATTGAAGAATATGAAAAAGACAAAGAATTAATAGTAGATACAAATATGGAGCTAAACTTAGACAAGGATCTTCCAAGGAATCTGCTAACGGAAGACTGGTATGCCTATTTGAAAATAGCGGAAGGCTGCAGTAATAATTGTACTTATTGTGTAATTCCCCAACTAAGAGGACCATATAAGAGCCGTAGAATTGAAAATATTGTAAAGGAAGCTGAAACTCTGGCAAGTAAGGGAGTTAAGGAAATTATAATTATAGCTCAGGATACCAGTAAGTACGGAATTGATATTTACGGTGAGAAAAAACTCCATGAATTAATTGGTAAAATTTCTGAAATTGATGATATTGAGTGGATAAGAATTCATTACTTATATCCTGAAGATATTTACGATGAATTAATAAATGAATTTAAAAATAATAAAAAGCTGCTTAAATATTTTGATATACCACTGCAGCACATTAATGACCGGATACTAAAAAGAATGAACAGGAAAACCAATAAAAATCAAATAGTTAATCTTATAAACAAAATCCGAAAAGAAGTAGAAGGAGCAGTAATACGTACTTCACTTATAACAGGTTTTCCAGGAGAGACTGAGGAAGAACATGAAGAACTAAAGAAATTTTTGAAAGATTATAAATTGGACAGGGTGGGCGTTTTTACTTATTCACAGGAAGAAAATACGCCAGCTTATAAATTACCCGATCAAGTAGACGAAGAAATAAAGGAAAGACGACGGAATGAACTAATGGAAGTTCAATTGGGTATATCCTATGATAAAAATCTATCAAGAATCGGCAAAATCTATGATGTTTTAATAGAGGAAAAAGATGTGGAAAATATTTATGTAGGTAGAACTTATATGGATTCCATTGAAATTGACGGCTGTGTATATGTTACATCAGATAAGGAGCTAGTTTTAGGTAATATTTATAAAGTTTTAATTAATGATGCATTAGAATACGATTTAATGGGGGTAATAGAATGAACTGGTTTAAAAATTTAAATTTACCCAACAAGCTAACTTTAATAAGAGTCTTGGCAATACCCGTATTCCTTGTATTCTTATACATAAGCAGGGGAATTTTCAAGTTTCTGCCCTTTATAATTTTTGTAGGTGCAGCTGTAACCGACGCTATTGACGGCTATATTGCAAGAAGAGACAATTTAGTAACGGATTTTGGCAAGTTCATGGATCCATTAGCAGATAAGCTTCTGACCATATCTGCCTTTATAGCTTTCGTTGAAATAGGGTATATAAGTTCATGGGTGGTTGTACTAATTATTTCTAGAGAATTTTTAATTTCAGGATTCAGAACTTTAGCCGCATCCAAGGGTGTTACCATAGCGGCAAATTCCTGGGGTAAAATTAAAACAATTTTCCAGATGATTTTAATAATTGTTATTTTATTAAACCATACTGATTATTTTGGTTTTACGGAAGCTTTAATAACTCCTTTAATTGCAATTACAGTATTATTAACGGTAACTTCGGGAGCTACATATATTTACGAAAATCTAAATGTAATTAATAATTAAACCATTGACAAGAGATTTAATATTATGTATAATTAGGTGAACATATGTTCTGAAAAGGAGTTTGTTATGGAAAAAGATAAAGCCCTTGAGCTGGCCATTGCTCATATTGAAAAACAATTTGGTAAAGGTTCTATAATGAAATTAGGCGAAAATGCAAAACTGAATATAGAAGCAATACCAACTGGTGCACTGCCCCTAGACATTGCTACAGGAATAGGTGGAGTGCCAAAAGGACGAATTGTAGAAATATACGGACCCGAATCTTCAGGTAAGACTACAGTGGCATTACATATAGTAGCGGAAGCTCAAAAAATGGGGGGGATTGCTGCATTTATCGATGCAGAACACGCCCTTGATCCAGCCTATGCGAAAAATTTAGGCGTAGTTGTGGAAGACTTGATTATTTCACAGCCTGATACGGGAGAGCAGGCTCTTGAAATTGCTGAAGCCCTGGTAAGAAGTGGAGCTATTGACATAATAGTAGTTGACTCTGTTGCTGCCTTGGTACCTAAAGCTGAAATTGACGGTGAAATGGGAGATTCCCACATGGGACTACAGGCCAGATTAATGTCTCAGGCTCTAAGAAAACTTGCAGGTGCAATTAGCAAATCCAATACGGTGGCTATATTTATCAATCAGCTACGTGAAAAAATCGGTGTAATGTTTGGTAATCCTGAAACTACAACAGGGGGAAGAGCTCTTAAATTCTATGCATCCATGAGAATGGATGTAAGAAGGATAGAAACCTTGAAAAAAGGTGAGGATGTTTACGGTAACAGAACCAGAGTAAAAATTGTAAAGAATAAAGTGGCACCTCCATTTAAACAAGCAGAATTCGATATTATATACGGAAAAGGTATATCAAAAGAAGGATGTATTCTTGACATGGCAGTGGAGGCAGGAGTAGTAAATAAAGCCGGCTCCTGGTATTCTTACGAAAATACCCGATTAGGGCAGGGAAGAGAAAATTCCAAAGAATATCTTCTTACTAATCCTGAAATAATGGAAGAGATAGAAAAAAAAGTATTAGAAAAATATGAAATAGGAGAAGTTAATTTGCCCTCCGAAGATAACGGAACAGACGACTAATATATCCCAAGGCACCTTAGGTGCCTTTTATTTATATATTCTTTAGAATATATATTACCTTATTCATTATTAAAATATATATGCATTTTGCTACAGATTAACTTGACATTAGTACTAAATAATTATAAAATAGAATATGTTCAAGTTTTAATAAAACTTATTAATATAACATTATTATAAATACCTCAGTAGATACACATAGTTATAAAAATGTATATATTTCGCAGCTTGAAAATTTAATATGGGAGGTGCTGAATTGTTGGAAATAGTAGTAGGTATTATCTGCGCAATGATAGGTATAATAATAGGATATTATATTCGTAAAAATATATCTGAAAGCAAAATAGGTAGTGCTGAAATTGAAGCTAAAAGAATAATCGAAGAAGCAACAAAAGAAGCTGAAACTAGAAAGAAAGAAATACTTATTGAAGCAAGAGATGAAGCGCACAGACTTAGAAATGAATATGAAAGAGAAAACAAAGAACGCAGAAATGAAATCCAAAGGGCAGAAAAAAGATTAATCAAAAAAGAAGAAATGCTTGACTCCAAAAGCCTTGCAGTAGAAAAGAAAGAAGAATTGCTTCAGAGGAAGCTAAAGGAAATTGAAGCAAAAGAGATAAAGTTAGAAGCAATTCATGAAAAGCAAATTCAGGAATTAGAAAGAATTTCTGGACTTACCACTGAAGAAGCAAAGAATATGTTAATTGACACTATCAGAAAGGAAGCCGAGCAAGAAGCAGCAATAGCAGTTAAAGAAATTGAAAGGGAGTCAAGAGAAACTGCAGAAAGAAAAGCCCGTGAAATTATTACATATGCAATTCAAAAATGCTCTGCAGATCATGTAGCTGAAACAACTGTATCTGTAGTTGACCTGCCAAACGATGAAATGAAAGGCAGAATAATAGGCAGGGAAGGAAGAAATATAAGAGCCTTGGAACAGCTAACAGGTATAGATATTATAATAGATGATACTCCGGAAGCAGTAGTTATTTCCGGATTTGACCCTATCAGAAGAGAAGTTGCCAGATTAGCCTTGGAAAAACTAATTATTGATGGAAGGATCCATCCTGCAAGAATTGAAGAAATGGTTGAAAAGGCTAAGAAAGAAGTTGAGCAAATAATCAAAGAAGAAGGAGAACAGGCAACTCTTGATACCGGAATCCACGGACTTCATCCAGAATTGGTTAAATTGCTGGGAAGATTAAAGTTCAGAACAAGTTACGGCCAGAATGTTTTAAAACACTCTATCGAAGTATCTTACTTAGCAGGAATTATGGCAGCCGAATTAGGTGCTGATGTGAAAGTAGCTAAGCGTGCCGGTTTACTTCACGATATAGGTAAAGCAGTAGACCACGAAGTAGAAGGTCCTCACGTAACTATAGGAGAAGAGTTAGCTAAGAAATACAAGGAAAGCAAGGCCGTAATTCATGCCATAGCAGCTCACCACGGAGATATAGAACCCCAGACTATTGAAGCAGTCTTAGTCCAGGCAGCGGATGCCATATCAGCGGCCCGACCAGGAGCAAGAAGAGAAACTTTAGAAACTTATATTAAGAGACTTGAAAAGTTAGAAGAAATTTCAAATTCATTTGAAGGGGTAGAAAAAGCTTTTGCAATACAAGCCGGAAGAGAAGTAAGAATTATGGTAAAACCAGAACTGACCAGCGATACTAGTATAGTTTTAATAGCAAAGGACATAGTAAAGAAAATTGAAGAAGAAATGGAATACCCGGGACAAATCAAGGTTAACGTAATTAGGGAAATTAGAGCAACAGAATATGCAAAGTAATAAATTTCGAAAACAATAGAAGTAAACAAGGCTGTTTACTTCTTTTTAATTATATAAGGTACATACCTGTACCTAACTATAAAATAAATTTAGGAGGACAGAATGAATTACAATCCATCAGAGTACAAGTATCCATCAAGGAGAAGTGTTGTCTATGGACACAGAGGAATGGTTGCCACATCACAGCCATTAGCTGCCCATGCTGGACTTGAAATTTTAAAGAAAGGCGGCAATGCTGTTGATGCAGCTATAGCCACGGCAGCATGTTTAACAGTGGTAGAACCTACATCCAACGGTTTAGGAAGTGATGCTTTTGCTATAGTATGGTTTAAGGATAAACTACATGGTTTAAATGCCAGCGGATATTCACCCTACAATATTTCTATAGAAAAGCTTAAAAAAAGAGGATTCAACGAAATTCCAAAGTATGGAGTAGTACCTGTAATGGTACCTGGGGCTCCTGCTGCATGGGTTGAATTATCAGAGAAGTTTGGAAAACTTCCCTTGGAAGAAGTATTGAAACCTGCTATAGAATATGCTAGAAATGGATTTACAGTATCTGTTACAGTTAAAAGGGATTGGGAAATAGCCAAAAGTATATATCAAAATGAAAAAGGTGAGGAGTTTAAGCATTGGTTTGATACATTTACTAAAGACGGTAGAACTCCAAACTACGGAGAACTTTGGAAACTTCCATATCATGCTGAAACTTTAGAATCTATAGCAAAAACAAAAGGAAAGTCTTATTACCAGGGAGATTTGGCTGATAAAATTGATTCATTTTTCAAAAAATATAATGGCTTTTTATCTAAAGAAGATTTAATGGATTATAAGCCCAGCTGGGTTGAACCAATAAGCGTTAATTATAAAGGTTATGATGTATTTGAAATACCACCAAACGGTCAGGGTTTGGTAGCATTAATGGCACTTAATATATTAAAAGGTTTTGATTTTACACATAGGGATAGCAGCGATACCTACCATAAGCAGATTGAAGCTATGAAGCTTAGCTTTGCAGATGGCCAAAAATATATTACAGATATTAACCATATGAAAATAGATATAAACAAATTGTTATCTGATGATTATGGCAGAGAAAGAAGAAGTTTAATTACAGAAACTGCTTTAACTCCTGAAGCAGGGGATCCAGACAGCGGCGGAACAGTTTATCTGTGTACTGCCGATGGAGAAGGAAATATGGTTTCTTATATCCAAAGTAATTATATGGGATTTGGTTCTGGTATTGTAATACCAGAAACAGGAATTGCCCTTCATAACAGGTTGCACAATTTTACTTTAGATGAAGAACACCACAATTGTTTAGCCCCCCATAAGAAAACATATCATACAATAATACCAGGTTTCTTAATGAAGGATAATAAGCCAGTAGGTCCTTTCGGTGTAATGGGAGCATTTATGCAACCTCAAGGTCATGTTCAGGTAGTAACTAATTTAATTGATTTCCATATGAACCCACAGGAGGCAATAGACTCTCCAAGATGGCAGTGGATTAAAGATAAGGTTGTAGAACTTGAACCAGAAGTACCTAACCATATAGCAAAAGATCTTATAGAAAGAGGACATACTGTTAGAGTACAACCAGATCCAACAACCTTCGGCCGAGGTCAAATGATATTAAGAACTAAAGAAGGAACCTTGTGTGGCGGTACTGAAAAAAGAGCAGACGGACATATAGCTACCTGGTAATAAAGGTAGCATGTAACAAAATAAAAGCTTGTACATATTATATAAGTACAAGCTTATTTTGTTGGAGTGATTATTATGAAAGATTTAAATAAAAAGCCATATAGAAATTATGGTTGTTGTGAAAAATATTTTGATGACGATATATATCCGCCTAAAATGATTAAACACAGTAAGACTATAACACCGAACATTAAAAATGTAAATACCTGTATTTGTAAAGGGAAAGCCAATGGTTATAGTTCATGTCCTCCTAAGGAGTTAATTAAAAATGGCGGATTTGAAACATTAGGAACTAAGACCATATTTGCTGACTGGGATAATGAAGTAGAAGGACTTGACATAATTATTGAGCCAGAAACTAATATCGTATATGAAGGAAGACAAAGTGCAAACTTTGATATAGGACCGGTAGGTTCAAATACAAGGGATACTGCCACATTAACTCAAATAGTTAGTGTAAATCCAGGATGTTATTTAACCCTTAGCTTTGCTGAAAGACTTGCAGAAAAACCAGTTAATTTAGAGTTCTATTTTAGGGCTGAAGTATACTATATTTCTGAGTCTAACAATGTGGAATTAATAAAAATAGAAAGATTAGTACCAAGAACTGCTATAGTTGAAGCGTCATCATTTTCTTATCATGAAAAAACTTCAGATATAGCTGTACCTGAAGGTGTAAATTTTGTAGTAGTAAAATTTACAGTAAGCATAAATACAATAGCTGCAAGTAATGATGATACCGACTTTTATTTAGATGGAGTGTCATTAAGAGCTGTAAATTGATCGGAGCTTCTTTTACAAGTATATGTAGTAGGGTAAGTACAAAATAAAGAGATTTTGATATAGATCTCTTTATTTATTTAGTTACAGTAGGAAGAAATAAACCTAAGAGAAGGAGTAGAAA
>CZCB01004081.1_pt1 | contig 27356 bp, 15 predicted proteins | sample 591991 | NCBI WGS metagenome assembly CZCB01 (sample SAMEA3556809, study PRJEB10932) | anaerobic digester metagenome
GCAAACGCAACGTTGAGGAAGAGAACGATGATCCAGCCCAGGAAGGGTATCAAGGCGAGAAGGCTAACCACGCAGGAGTAGACGACCGCGATGACGACGATGATGAGGACCGCAAGGATCCAGGTTCCCCACCCGAGGTTGCCGATGTGCTCGAGGATCGCGCTGAAGTTGAACGCCTCGCCAAACCGCCCCGTGTGCGCAAACCGCAAGATTGCGAAGAGGGCGATGAAGGCGATGAGGAGCGCGACGATGAGGGCGAGGAGGGTTCCTGCCAGTGCTGCGAGGATTCCGCTGGTGGCCCCGGCGAGGTCACCCGTCCCTATCCCGGCGATGATGCTGAGGCCGCCCAGGAGGAGGAAGATCAGGAGTGCCGGGATCATGTAGACCAGCGTGATGATGTTCAGTTTCCAACCGTCGACGAAGAGCCTGCCCCACTCGTTGACTTCGGGGGCCGGGGTCTTTCCGGAGAGCACCCGCACCACGTAGCCGCTGAGGAGCGGGACTAGGAGCAGGGTGAAGGCCTGGATAAGGGAGAGAACCACCAGGAGGATCCACTGCATCCATTTTCCTACCAGGGCGTCTTTCGTATACGCAAACGACCTGGAGATCAGATTTCCATAATCCATGGGTGTATCCACCACGAGTACCTACGAGAAACGTAATTATAAATATATTGATACTATTCCAGCATAATCCACCCCTTTTTTCAAGAACACAGCGATTAATACTATGATTGCTGTTAAATTCGGGAAAATAACACCCGGATAGGAAAATGCGAGATTCTTGGCATGCAGAGATCTCAGTCCTGGCGACGGTGGCATCTACGACGTCTCCCCTCCGGGGGTCCTCGCAGCGGCGATGTCAAGGGCAGGGGAGGCACCGCATCAATTTCCCCTTCCGGGGCCGGAGACAACCAGCTGGGTCAGAGGGTGCCCCTGTACCACCAGGGCCAGCAACAAGCGTTTCAACAGAGCCAAAAAAGAGATTGATACGGGGTTAATGCCTGAAGTGGCGCACGCCCGTAAAGACCATCGCGACGTTGAGTCGGTTCGCCGCATCGATGACCTCCTGGTCCCTGATAGAGCCGCCCGGCTGGACAAGCGCCGTCGCCCCCGCTGCCGCCGCGACCTCCAGGGTATCAGGGAACGGCAGGAACGCATCCGACGCTACCGCCGAGCCGGCGAGCGACTTCCTGGCCTTCTTGACCGCGATCTCTGCGGATTCGACCCGGTTCATCTGCCCGGCGCCGATGCCGAGGACCGCTTTCTCGTCTGCAAACACGATAGCGTTGCTCTTCGTGTGCCGGCAGACCTTCAGGGCGAGTTCCATCGCTCGCATCTCACGGGCATCGGGCTCCCGCTCGGTCACAACCTTCCAGTCCTCGCGGTAGGGTGTAGCCCGCTGGACCAGGACACCACCATCGATGCTCCGGATCTCGTCCTGCACCACCGGTTCAGGGAGTCTGAGCACCCGCATGTTCTTCTTGACCTTCATGATCTCGAGCGCCTCCGGGGTGTAGGAAGGAGCGATCACGACCTCGACAAACGTCCTGGTGAGTTCTTGGGCGACATCCTCCGCCACCTCTCGGTTCATGGCGACGATCGAACCGTATGCCGAGACCGGGTCAACCTCCCGTGCGGCGATGTAGGTCTCAAGGAGATCTTCGCCCGTCGCCACGCCACAGGGGTTGTTGTGCTTGACGATAACCGCGGCGCACTCCTCAAACTCCCTGAGCAGCCCGACCGCGGCATCGAGGTCAAGGTAGTTGTTGTAGGACATCTCTTTGCCCTGGAGCGGCTCCGCCGCGGCGATGCCCGCATCACCATAGACCGCCGCCACCTGGTGGGGATTCTCTCCGTAACGCAGCGCCCGCCCGTTCCTGAACTGGACGGTGAGGATCTCGGGGAACGGCCGGTCGATCCCGGTGAGGTAGTTTGTGATCGCACCGTCATAGGCCGCCGTCCTGGCAAACGCCTTCGCGGCGAGGCTCAGCCGCTCCTCGGCCGTAAAGCCGCCACCCCGGACAGCATCCGCAACCATAGGATAGTCAGCAGGGTCCATCACGACCGCCACGTACCTGTGGTTCTTTGCCGCAGCCCGCACCATCGCCGGGCCGCCGATATCGATGTACTCGATGATCTCCTCGAGCGAGAGCCCGGCACCGCTCATCGCCTCGAAGGGGTAGAGGTTCACCACAACAAGGTCGATCGGCACGATCCCATGCTCCTGCATCACAGCGTCGTCGATGCCGCGGCGCCCGAGGATGCCCCCATGGATCTTCGGGTGGAGAGTCTTTACCCGGCCATGCATCATCTCGGGAAACCCGGTGTAGGTGGAGACATCAGTATACGGAACCCCTGCCTGCTGAAGCGCAGCCCCGGTGCCGCCGGAACTCAGGATCTGGTAGTCATGCTCGACAAGCACCTTTGCAAGATCAACGATGCCTGTTTTGTCCCAGACAGAGAGCAGTGCCCATTTCATGAGTACCTGTGAGCAGGATACAGAGATATATCTGGCGCCTCCCGCCAAATCGGTCGTCTGGCACCCTCCCGGGTCCAGGGAAACGAGAACGTCGGCATCAGGGGTACCGCCAGCACCCCTTCCTGAGAAAGGTAACCAGTATCCCGCCGATCCGCGTATCACGGGAGAATTTTGCCGAATGAGCCTCAAATCGCCAAACTGACCCCATATACAGGGTTGAATCCTGGCAGCGATCATTAATAATATATAGAACTACATTACAATAGATAACTAAATTCTATCATTTTCAAGCAGGTAAGGCGTATGAAGGAGGATACATCCGAACCAAACGAGAGACAACAAGATCTCACAAAAGAGGCGGATGCAGTATCTCCGGCGCTTGAAGAGATGCAGAGAGCATATAACGACCTCAACAGTCGTTATCTGCGCCTTGCAGCAGATTTCGAGAACTACCGGAAGCGGATGGCCCGGGAGATCGAGGCCCGCACCACGTTTGCCATCGAGGATTTCGCTGTGGAGTTGCTCGAGGTCATGGACAACTTTGAGCGAGCGGAAAAGGCCGATGGCGCAGGCCTCCGAGAAGGGATGGAGCAGATCAAGAAGCTCCTCATGGCCATCCTCGACCGACACGGCATCAGGCCCATGGAGTGCCGGGGCCTTCCTTTCGACCCGGAGCAGCAGGAGGCGATCGCCTACGTTCCTTCGGATGCAGAGGAAGGTATCGTGATCGACGAGGTCGTCCGCGGGTACTGCATGCAGGATAAGGTCATCAGGTGCGCAAAAGTAGTGGTATCTAAAGGAAAGGAGGAATAAAGTATGGTTTCAGAGAAAGTTCTTGGCATCGATCTTGGGACAACCAACTCATGCATGGCAATCATGGAAGGCGGACAGCCGGTGATCATCCCGAACGCAGAGGGCGGCAGGACCACCCCTTCGGTCGTAGCCTTCACCAAGGACGGTGAGCGACTGGTCGGCAGCGTCGCAAAGAGGCAGGCGATCACGAACCCGGACCGCACCATCCAGTCGATCAAGCGCAAGATGGGCACAAACGAGAAGGTCACCATCGGGGACAAGAGTTACACGCCGCAGGAGATCTCCGCGATGATCCTCCAGAAACTGAAGATGGACGCAGAGGAGTACCTGGGCGAGAAGATCAAGAAGGCTGTCATCACGGTCCCCGCCTACTTCAACGACGCTCAGAGGCAGGCGACGAAGGATGCAGGAACCATCGCCGGCCTCGAGGTGCTCCGGATCATCAACGAACCGACCGCGAGCGCGCTCGCCTACGGTATCGACAAGGAGGGCGAGGCCACGGTGCTTGTCTACGACCTCGGCGGCGGAACGTTTGATGTCTCCATCCTCCAGCTCGGCGACGGTGTCTTTGAGGTCAAGGCGACCGCAGGCATCAACCACCTCGGCGGCGACGACTTCGACAGACAGATCGTCAATTACCTGGTCGAGGAGTTCAAGAAGAAAGAGGGGGTCGACCTCAGGAAGGATCCCGTCGCCATGCAGCGTCTGCGCGATGCAGCCGAGAACGCGAAGATCGAGCTCTCCAGCGTCCAGAAGACCAACATCAACCTCCCCTACATCACCACAACCGAGAGCGGCCCCAAGTTCCTGGACATCGACCTCACCCGCTCGCAGTTTGAGCGCCTTATCGCCGACCTCGTCGACTCGACCCTCGGACCGGTGAGGCAGGCGCTCGCCGATGCTAAACTGAGCGCCGATGACATCGATCACGTCCTCCTCGTCGGCGGGTCGACCCGGGTACCGCTCGTGCAGGAGACCGTGAAGAAGGTCCTCAAGAAGGAGCCTGACAAAGGCATCAACCCTGACGAGTGTGTCGCGCTCGGCGCCGCAATCCAGGGCGGTGTGCTCACGGGCGAGACCAAGGACGTCCTGCTCCTGGACGTGACCCCGCTCTCGCTCGGTATCGAGACGCTTGGAGGTATTGCGACGAAGCTGATCGAGCGCAACACCACCATCCCGACGCGGAAGAGCCAGATCTTCTCGACCGCAGCCGATGGCCAGACCTCGGTCGAGATCCATGTTGTGCAGGGCGAACGGGCGCTTGCCAAGGACAACTTCACCCTGGGCAGGTTCCAGCTCACCGGGATTCCGCCCGCACCCCGGGGCATCCCGCAGATCGAGGTCACGTTCGATATCGATGCAAACGGTATCGTTCACGTATCGGCAAAGGACCTCGGCACCGGGAACGAGCAGTCGATCACCATCAAACCGCAGGACTCCCGCCCCTCTGAGGCCGAGATCCAGCGGATGATGGACGACGCAAAGAAGTTCGAGGAGGAGGACCGGAAGAAGCGCGAGGAGATCGAACTGCGCAACACCGCAGATACCGCTATCTTCACCGCAGAGCGGGCCCTGAAAGATGCGGGAGATACGATCGATGCTGCGGACCGGCAGAAGATCGAGGACGGGATCACCGAACTTAAGAAGGCGCTCGAAGGTGATGACCTTGAAGCCATCAAACAGAAGATGGATGCCCTGACCGAAGCAGTATATGCAATCACGACAAAGATGTACCAGCAGGCCCAGGCTGCTCAGCAGCAGGCAGAAGGGGCTGCACAGAGGGATGACGATACCGTCGTTGATGCTGATTACGAAGTCAAAGAAGAGTGAGATTGATGGGTCCGGACAGCTACTATGAGATCCTCGGCGTCTCGCGAAACGCCGATGATAAGGAGATCAAGAAAGCCTACCGGAACCTGGCACGAAAATACCATCCCGACGTCTGCAAAGAGCCGGGGGCCGAGGAGAGGTTCAAGAAGATCAACGAGGCTTACAGCGTCCTCTCCGACCCCCAGAAACGCGCCCAGTATGACCGGATGGGACACGAAGCCTACAGCAACGCATCCCGGGGTTCGTACACCGGCGGGGGAGGGTTCTCTGGCGGGTTCAGCGCCGACTTCTCCGGGTTTGGGGATATCTTCGAGACCTTCTTTGGCGGCGGGTTCGGCGGCGGGACCAGGCAGCGTGCTGGCCCGCGCCCCGGGGCTGACCTCCTGATGAAGATGGAAGTGACGCTGGAGGAGGCGGTCTTTGGGGCCGAGAAAGAGATCTCCCTCGATCATATCGAGCCCTGCCCTGCGTGCGACGGATCGGGGAGCGAGACGAGGAAGTTCACGACCTGCCCGACCTGCGGCGGCAGCGGCCAGATGCGGCAGGCGAGCCAGTCCATCTTCGGGAGTTTTGTCAGGATGAGCACCTGCACCGCCTGCGGTGGGCGGGGGAAGGTACCTGAATCCCCGTGCAAGACCTGCGGCGGCAGCGGGCACCGGCGTGCCCGGCAGACCGTGAAGGTCAAGATTCCGCCGGGCGTGGACACGGGCATGCGCCTGCGGATGGAGGGCTACGGCGACGCCGGGGAGTACGGGGCGCCGAGCGGGGATCTCTACATCGAGATCAGCGTCGCACCGCACGAAAAGTTCACCCGCCGGGGCGACGATCTGGAGACGACCGTCGATATCACCCCGGCCCAGGCGGCCCTGGGCTCCCGGGTCGAGGTCCAGACGATCGACGGGCGGACGGTTGTCCTCGATATCCCGGCCGGTGTGCAGCACAACACCGGGCTGAGGATACCGGGCGAGGGGGTGCGGTGGCAGACGAAGCCCGGAGATATGCTGGTGCGGGTGCGCATCGTCGTGCCCACGCGCCTGACTGACGAAGAGCGTGAACTCTATGGGCGCCTGCTTGAGATCGAGGGGCATAAACCCCTGGCCAGAGGCACCAAGAAGGGCAAAGGTTTTTTTCAGGACGTCGTCGACAAGGTCAAAGAGTCGGTGAAGTGAGTGCACCTGATGCATAGGTTCCGAATTCTCTGACCCTGTCAGGCCCCTGCTCTGGTTCTGGTGCCCGTCCCAGACCCGATAGGGGCGGGTGACTGACGCAAGGCAGGGTCCCTGTCTCATCGACATGGCGGTGGGCCGGGGTGGGCATCACGCCCGGGGGTGGGGAACGGCCCCCCTCCCCGCAGGCGCCGAGCGAACCAATCGGGCTCTCATCTCATGCTCCCTTGAGAGTGGAGACCTCAAGCCAGGAGTACCCCGGAACGAGCCTTATTCTCCCGAATCTCGTGAAGTCAGCGTGTATGAGGAGGCGATCACCCGCATCCGCTGATGCGAACGGAAGACGTTCACGTGCTCAAACCCGGGAGGTTTTTTTGAAAATTTTGGATGCGATGGTCCACATGACCCGCCAAAACCTCTAATTTCCCGGCTAAATCCCGGAAAGACGCCTGTTTCTTCGTGATACCCGGATGGTGGAGAGAGACCTTCTCGGTCACCCGCATCCGCTGATGGCGTGGGAGACATACTTCTTTTTATTATAAATTTTTTAGAATAAACCACCGTAAAAGATATATATTTATACAACTATTCCCCCTTCACCGGCTAACCTAAGACCGGGCCTTATATCAAAATCCGCACTCCGTCTACCGGGTGCTCTGCTGAGCACCTGCTTTGGCCAGTCCGTTCGTGCTTACCGCTAGGTATGTACTGGCGGTCCTGGAATGGAGTGCAGAGATCACGTAAGGGGGGAAAAAATGACAAAAAAGAGTCATCTGGCACTCTTGTGTGCAGTCGTTATCATCGGGTTGCTGATACCGCCGGTTATGGCGGTAGAGCCTGCGCTTGGGGAACACATCCATCCCCTCCTCAACTATGCGCAGGAACGCCCTGATATCGACGGTAACATGATCGTCTGGGAAGACGACAGAAACGGTAACAAGGACATCTACTTCGGAAAGGTAGACGAATTCCGGGAATTGTCTGCTTACACCGGTAAGCAGATAACAACTAATCCCGCCTCGCAGGAGAAGCCGTCCATCTCGGGCGACTACATCGTCTGGCAGGATTACCGGAACGGGAACTGGGATATCTACCTCTACAAACGCTCTACCGGAAAAGAAACGCAGCTTACCGCCGATCCGGGCAAACAGTGGATGCCCATCGTCCGCGGGAACTACGCCGCCTGGTACGCGATCAATGACAGCAGTAGCAGGACAAACGTCGTCCTCTACGACATCGCTGCCGGGAAGGTGAAGAAGGTCATCGACTGTAACGCGCTGACGACGATTCCAGGAGGTCAAACCGAGTTCAAACCCGCACTCTCAGAGAAGTATGTCGCCTGGGTAGAAGGGGATGACTGGAAGGTCCAGGTCCATTACTATGACATCGCGGCCGAAAAGATAGTAGGCCCGGTATCCACGAGCACAGCGACCCAGGCTTGGCCCTCGCTCCACGGGAGCCTTATTGTCTGGGAAGATTACCGGCATGGTAATGCTGACATCTACATGACCGATCTCGCGAATCCGTCCGAAGAGGAGCAGAGGATCACCTCCAACACCCTAGATCAGGTCTCCCCCGCGATTAGCGGGAGCATCATCGCATGGGAGGACTTGCGGAAGGGGCCGGATGGAAAGGGGGAGCGGGGTATCTTCCTGTATGACCTCAACTCCAGGGAAGAGAAATCAGTACGGCTGCCTGATGAAATTTATGGTGTGCACCTCTATCCCGCCGTCAGCGGCAACACCATCGTCTGGCAGAGCGGCAGGAGCTCTGGCTCAAACCTCTACATCTTCGTCTACGATCCCTCATCACCGGCCACACCGATCCTGACGAGCATCAAGGTCACACCACCCACGGCCATGCTCGAGGTCGGCGGGACAGAGAAGTTCGATGCAACCGCCTACGACCAGTTTGACAAACTCATGACCGGGATTACTGTCACCTGGGAAAGCAGCGACACAACCGTCGGAACCATCGATGCAGACGGGCACTTTACCGCCCTTGCTGCAGGTAAAACAACCATCACCGCAGCAGCCAACGGGGTGACCGGAACCGCGACCGTCACGGTCAGAGCCGATGAACCGGTGGACCCCATCGAACCAGTGGACCCGGTAGACCCGGTTCTCACCAGCATTCAGATAACGCCNGTGGACCCCATCGAACCAGTGGACCCGGTAGACCCGGTTCTCACCAGCATTCAGATAACGCCGCCCAGGGCCACCCTGGAGGTCCACGACGACCAGAAGTTCATCGTGATCGCCTATGACCAGAACAACAACGTCATGCCTGCCGGTGAGGTCACCTGGGAAAGCAGCGACACAACCGTCGGAACCATCGATGCAGACGGCATCTTTACCGCCCTTGCTGAGGGCACAACAACCATCACCGCGAAGACCGGCAGCATCTCAGACGAGGCAGTCATCACCGTCAACGCCGCAGCGCCGGCGCTTGGAATGGTTGTCATCTCTCCGTCTGCGGTCATCCTGGAAGCCGGTGATACCCGGCAATTCGATCTCATCGCGTTCGACCCGTTCGGCACCAGCGTGCCTGACGCCAGCGTGACCTGGAAGGTCAGTGACCCGTGCATCGGCACCATCGACGAGTGTGGTGTCTTTACCGCCCTCTGCGCAGGCAGCGTGACCATCTGCGCGATAGGTGATGGAGCCACCGGAACTGCGACCGTCACCGTAACCTGTGCCGACTCCGCTCTCTCGCGCATCGTCGTTACGCCACCGGCAATCACCCTGAATGCCGGCGACGAGGAGACGTTCTTCGCGACCGCGTATGACCAGTACGGCGACGAGATACCGGACATCGAGGTCACCTGGGAGAGCAGCGACACAACCGTCGGAACCATCGATGCAGACGGGCACTTTACCGCCCTTGCCGAAGGCACAGCGACAATCACCGCATCGACAGGATGCCGCGGCGCCACCGGGACGGCAACCGTCACGGTCACCAGCGCGCCCCTGGACCTGTTCGATACCGTGGTGATCTCTCCATCGGCGATCACCCTTGACATCGGCGACAGCAGGGAGTTCATCGCGACCGCGTATGACGCGGAGGGGGACATGATCTCCGAAGCTCTGGTGACCTGGTCATGCGATGACGAGACCATCGGCACCATCAATGCAGATGGCCTCTTTGTCGCGAAGGCAGCAGGCACAACAACCATCACCGCGTCGGTCGAAGGGATCAGCGAGATCGGGACCGCGGAAGTGACGGTCAGGTCGGACGAACCGACCCTGGCGCGGATTGCGGTCAGCCCGTCTGACTTCTATATCGCCGCCGGGCAGAAACTGAAACTCACCGCGACCGCGTATAACCAGTACGGCGACGAGATACCGGACATCGAGGTGACCTGGGAGAGCAGCGACCCGTGCGTCGGCACCATCGACGACTGTGGCGTCTTTACCGCCCTCAACGACGGCGAGGTGATCCTCACCGCATCGGCAGACTGTGTCTCCGGCTCCGCGTGCGTGACCGTTGAACCCTCAATCGCAGTCCCGACCAGTATCGAGATCGAGCCCTCCACCGCCACGGTTGCGGTCGGGGAGACTCAGGAGTTCATCGCCACGGTCTTTGATCAGTGCGACGACGAGATGGCCTGGGTCAGGGTTGCCTGGTCATGCTCTGACCCTGACGTCGGTACAATCGATGTGGTCGGCCTCTTTGCAGCGTTCGCAGAAGGAACCGCGGACGTGACAGCCAGGGCCGGCTGCATAGAGGAGACAGCGGAGGTCACTGTCACGGCCAGACCCACAACCGAACCCGGACCTGACCCCACAACCGAACCCGGGAGCAGCGGCGGATCGACGTACCACAGCGGGAGTGACGGTGGCGGCGACACCGGACCCACCTTCTCCGCAGGGGTGTGCGAGAACCTGAAGAGCGGCGATAAGTACACCTTCTCAAACATCGACCGCTCCTCGGTCAGCAGCGTCACCATCACAGCGCGGGACAGCGTCCCGAGCCTGATGGTGACCGTGAAAGAGGTGGCACGACCCGCTGCAGCGAGACCTCCTGCGGATGAGATCTACGAGTACGTTGATATCAGCCTCTACTGGGCAGATCAGCGCAAGATCAGCAACGCAGAGATCGTCTTTACCATCCCTGCCGCCTGGCTCGAAGACCACAGCGTAATCCCGGAGGATGTCAGGCTCATGCGTTACGTAAACAGTGTCTGGCAGTCCCTGGAGACCGAGGTCATCGATGATGGAGGCGGGATGTATCGCTTCCGTGCGATCACTCCCGGCTTCTCCACGTTCGCCATCGCCGTTGCGGGACCTGATGAGTATGAAGCCGCAGCCGGGGAGACGGCAAACACCACAGCCGAGGAGGAGACGAATGTCACGGCCGCCGTGACCACGGAAGAGGCGACGACAGTGGCGACCACTGTGCCGGCGACGACAACGCCCGCAGCGCCGCTCATCTACGCGCCCATCCTCGCCCCGCTTGCCTTCCTCCTCTTCTGGCAGAGAAGGAAGAACTAACCCATCTTTTTTTGACGCCGCAATCATGCGGCTTCCGGAAACCCGGAGTTTTGAGCACCCTCCGCGCTCAACCGTCCGAAGGGCACCAGTGTTTCATTCATCTTTGACACCGACAACCGGGCACGGCGGGCTCCTCATCCCACTGGAGCGATTTCCAGTAGTCGAGGTTGTTGACGCACCCCGGGTCAGGCGCATGGATATCCCCAAAGTATGCCCACCCACGGGCCCTGCACCCGCCGCAGATATACCTGTTATCACAGCTGGCGCATGCCCCCCGGAGCTGGTTCCGATCCCGCAGCCTCTGCAGAACCTCTGATGAGTGCCAGATATCAAGAAAAGGGGTGTCCCGCACGTTCCCCACAGTGATCGGCAGAAAGACGCAGGGCTGGACGTCTCCCTCGGGCTCGATACTGCAGTAGAGCCTTCCTGCGCCGCACCCGCCAATGAAGTCGGCAAGGAGCGCGGTCTTTCCCTCTATCGCCCCCCCGGCATAGAAGTGCCCGACCGGGATGCCTCCCTCATCTGCAAGCGCCACGGAGGCGACCTGCGGGGCGGTGGTGAGTGCCTCAGGACCGCTGCCCTCCCAGGTTCGGGCCATCAGGTAGTGCATCAGGTCCCTCCGCTCTTCGGGGGAGATGTCCTGGTCTGCCATCTCCGCGCCCCTCCCTGTTGGTATGAAATTAAAGCACATGAGCCGGTTCACCCCGAGGTCAGAGGCAAGGCTGTAGATCTCAGGGACCTGGTCATAGTTCGCCCGGGTGACCGTGGTTGCCATACAGGTGTAAAATCCCGCTGCGACAGAGTTCTTGATGCCTGCGATGGCCCGGTCGAACGCGCCCGGGACGCCCCGCATGGTGTCGTGGCTCTCTGCGTCCTTTCCGTCCACAGATATCTCCACATACTCGACACCGGCATCCCGGATCCTCCTTGCCATCTCCGGGGTGATGAGGGTGCCGTTCGTGGCGAGTGCCACGTAGATATCGTTCCTGTGGGCATGGGCGGCCACCTCAAAGAAGTCCTTCCGCATCAGAGGCTCCCCTCCCGAGAAGGCGATGACCACCACACCTGCATCCGCGAGTTCCTCGATGAGGCGTTTTGCCTCTCCGGTATCGATCTCGTGGGGGAGGGCTTTCTGCGCATCCTGGTAGCAGTGGACGCACCTGAGGTTGCAACGGTGAGTGAAGTCCCAGACGACCATAAAGGGGGCGTTCACGATCTGGGGCATGGTGACGCCATACCGGGCGATCCCTTCAAGCACGTTCTCCAACCCTCGCCGAAAGACTGTCTCCGCAAGCCCGCTCCTGATATCGTCTTCGCTAACCCCGAAGAAGGCGCTGCTTCGATGGAGGGTATGCCCCACCACACGACCCATGAGCCTGCACTTCCAGCACAGGTCATCGGTCGTCGGATCGAGGTAGAACCGTATCGCGTTTGTGAGGCGATCTCCACAGTCGTCGTCCCGGGCAATAAACCTGAGGATAGCACGCGCAACCGGATTTCCAAGCCACCGCCGGATCGCCGGAAGCGCGTGAATACGTTCATCCGCCATTACAGGGTCATCTCCCCAACACTCTCCGGGACTTATACCCTCCCGGGATGATCTTTGGGTACCCCTCCGGGTGAGTGAGACGGCTTAAAGGTTACCCTCCCGGACCCTTGTGTTCCCGGGCAACCGCGGTGCGACCATGAACGCAGACCCGGGGAAGAAAATCCCCTCTCCTCTGGCGTGATTCCCACCACAGTCTCCACCTGCACGAAGAGCAGGTGAGCTTCATACAGCTTGCTCAGGGCCGACTCGCAGAGGCCAGGAAGCCCCAATCGCATGAGAGCCGGGCGGTTGACCGTTTTTGCGCATATTCTCCGCATTCCGTGTCGTACAGGATGGTGACAACAGGAAACAACACAGATTATTGTGCATACCGGGTCGATCAGAGATGGAGGTTCCTGACTCTGACCCTCCAAAAAAGAGGCGTTCGGGTTGCTGTTCAGCCAGCCAGGTACTTAATACCTGCGGAAATCGCTCCTCGGTCTCTGAGGCCGGGCCTCTTCGACCCTTAAGGTGCGACCTTCGAATACGGTATTGTTCAGGGCTTCTTTTGCATTCTCAGCCTCTTCGGGGCTGGACATCTCAACAAACCCGAAGCCTTTACGTTCAATGACTCTGACGTCGTTCACCGTCCCATACTGAGAGAATAGTTCTTTCAACTGCTCCTCATTTACCGAGTAGGTGAGGTTTCCGACGTACAGCTTAGTGCTTTCCATTCAAAGATCCTCTTCACACATCTGTGTTCAAACCTTAACTAGCCTTCGGCCGAAACCCCGGCAGCGATCCAGAGGTAGTAGCCATATGGCCTGGAGCGCACATCTGACTGCAATTACCACGGGGTTCGCGGCGGCATGAGCGGGAAGACCCCGGCCAACAGGTGCGGGGTAGTTCACGCTCACCCCCTCCATCCCGGACATTCCCCCTGTCTCTAAGGGGAGATCGCAATCGTGCGGCAGATTCCACCCCCTCTCGGGGTGGAGCCATGCTAGCAACTACTGCATCGGTTCCCAATTCCCCGTACACTCAAAGAAAGTGAGCACTGGACCGGCTTTGATACTCGCAGGTTCCCTCTGACAGGGTGGGGGGTTCACGGAACTGTCTTCTTCTGTCCCCCACTCCGCCCCCATCGGTGGAGGGGCAGAACCAGGACAGGGGCTCCAGGGTCCAGGAATCTATGCACTACCTGTTTTGATCTGTCCTGCACGACAGACCCACCGGTCACTCCTGACCCCTCCAGGCATGTGCGACGTCAGCCGCGGGTTGTGTGTCTGCGGGAAAACACCCCTGGTGAAAAATTTCTGGAACATGTGCCTACCCCTCGTTTGAAACCCCGGCGGTCTCCGCGCGGTGATGGTGACAACGACAGAGAGTGCAGGCCCCGGGCACAACCCATCTGCATGGTTCTCTGACCTTTCAGGTCCGGGAGACCCGGGGGCCAGGTAACCCGGGAAGGGATACATTAATAGTGACTCGAGTCACTAATATACAACACTGACAAAACATACTACAGGCAGGGCCGGTGTCAATCGCCTGCCATGGAGTTGATTAACTGAGTAATAGAAGAAGATCACAAAAAAGCGGAAGCGAAGAGATAGTACGAGTACGACTACCAAAAAGACAAAAACGGGAGATGTTTGCCCGGGCAGATCTGATGCTTGGGGCAAACCATATACGGGTCCGCTGCGAGGACGGCGTGACACGTATCGGGCGGATCAAGGGCAAGATCAAGAAACGTCTCTGGATACGCGAAGGGGATCTCCTCATTGTCGTTCCCTGGAGTTTCCAGGACGAAAAATGTGACATCGTCTACCGCTACGTCAGGGCGCAGGTGGACTGGCTCGAGAGGCATAACCTCCTCAACCGATAATTTTTTTCGCACTTCAGGGTCAAAACGGGGCTAACCCCGGCCGTTTCAATTACGGGCTACAGCCCATCCACCGGCTAAGGCCGTTCTCGCCTCCAGGATATCTATCACGATCACAAGCACTGCTCTATCGTCAAAAAGACCTGGCTCCTGCCCACGCTGTGGGCTCGTCCTGGACCGGGATCGGTATACCGAGATTGGGGATGAACCACCCCGGATACCCCGACGAAAGTAGGGAGTCACTCCCCGGAATCCTGCTCTATAGCGCTGCCGAGATCGGCCGCGAGATCTGTATGGACCAGGATGAACGTTCTGCTCACCGAGGCTGTCATGCTCGCTGCTACCTGCATGATGAGTATGATGACCCGCATAGCATCCGGGACAGTCCCTCCATCCCATGCCCCCTGGATACACTGATTGGCGATCTGTTTTGTGATACTGTTTCCGAGCACCACAAAGTTGCTGGCGCCACCCCTGTGGGTCACCCGTAACCGGGAATCGATAACCTCAGCGATCGCGTAACTTCCTTTCGTGGCATAGAGCCTCTTTTTCCGGACCCCCGCTCTATCGACCTCAGTCACCTCGCCGATGAGCAGCCCATCTCGCTGTGAAACTTTGGCCTTGTCGTCCCTGACCCGGATCGTCACCCCGATCTCGCTTGCCCGCTCTTTGAGTTCCTCATCAGAGACGATCGATCCACTATAGAGCTCGCGTTCCAGTTCCTCGATACGGGAGCTGTCCCCCTGGAACGTGATCTCCCGCATATCCCCTGCCATCACGGCACCCTCTCTTCCGATGAACGCGATCACGAGGGTCATCAGGTGGACCTCCAGCCCCCGGTATACAGGATCCTGACGAAACTGCGCATGGTCACTAACCACTGTCGCGCACCCTGTATCAATGTGTTGGTTACCCGCGGGTACCTGGCAACGAAGGTAGGTCCGGCAACTTCTGGCACCTCTTCTCTCGCGAGAGTGTGATACCGGTCATCCCCATGCTTTTTCCGGGACTTTCCGCGCCGATCGATGAAAACAGCCGTGACGCGAAGGCTGTTTCACCGGGATAGCAGCGCGGCCGGATCCGGCGGGGCCTCCCTGCCGGCGGAGGATGTGATGGGCTGACGGTCAGTGGTCCTCATTACCTGAACCGGGGGCGTCTTCAAAAAAAGGTATCTCTGGTCCCGCAGAAAAACGGGAGGAAGGTCTTACTCGCTCCCCTCTTCTGCCTCCCCGGGCACCCGCGGTTCCCATGCCGGTGCCGGGGGTTTTGACACTGCCATAATCCTGGCATACTCCGCATCAGCGGCCCTCAGGAGGAGCGGGTAGTACTTGGCCACGTACTCCTTCACCATCCTGCGGGCCGAGAACCTGGGGGCGTTGCTCTTGATCGACTCCTTCATCATCTTCACCCAGCCGTGGGGGATGTTGCCGACAGAACGGTCGTAGTAGAGCGGGACGACCTCCTTCTCCAGGAGGTTGTAGATAGCCGCAGCATCAATGGGATCCCTTCCGTTGCGCGCCGCAGTCTCGCTCCCGAACGCCCAGCCGTTCCTGCCATTGTATCCCTCGACCCACCACCCGTCAAGGATGGAGAGGTTCAGCACCCCGTTCAGTGCTGCCTTCATACCGCTCGTGCCGCTCGCCTCCATCGGGGGCAGCGGGTTGTTCAACCAGACGTCGACACCATGCACCAGGTACTGGGCCACTTTCTCGCCGTAATCCTCAACAAAAGCGATCCGTCCCCCGAACTCGGGCTGCTGTGTGTAGCGGTAAATCCTCTGGAGCAGTTGTTTCCCTTCGTTGTCCGCCGGGTGGGCCTTGCCGGCAAAGATGATCTGGACAGGATACCACCGGTTGTTCAGGATGCGTTTCAGCCTTTCCGGGTCCTCAAAGATGAGGTGCGCCCGTTTGTAGGTCGAGAACCGCCGGGCAAACCCGATCGTGAGGGCATCAGGGTTGAGGTACGCACCACCGGTCGCCGGATCCAGCACCCGACCAGGGCGCTGCGCTGCCCACTTGATCCTCTCCTGTTCCCTGATCCGGTTGAAGAGTTTCGCCTTCAGCCAGGTGTGGACGTACCAGAGTTCGGCATCCGGGATCTCGTCGATGAGTTCCCATATCGACGGGTCGTCATGCTCAGAGACCCAGTTCGGGCAGGTCGGCCCGATGTGCCGATCATAGAGGTCCTTCATACGGTGGTTCAGCCAGGTCGGCAGATGAATGCCGTTCGTGACGTGGTCGATGGGCACCATCGTCTCGGGAGTCCCGGGCCAGAGGCACCTCCACATCTGTCTGGTGACAGTTCCGTGCACACGTGAGACGGCGTTATGGTGCCCTGATGCACGCAGGGCGAACGCAGTCATGTTGAAGCCCGCTTCAGGGTTCTGCGGGTGGACGCCGAGCTGCAGGAACTCGTCGCGATCAATGCCGAGCGCCGGGTAGTAGGCCTTGAAGTAGCGGTCGATGAGGTCGTACGGGAAGATATCATGCCCTGCAGGGACGGGTGTATGCGTGGTGAAGACCGACGTCGCCCGCACCTGCTCAAGTGCCTCATCAAACTCCATGCCCCGCTCGACGACCCGCTCGCGGATCCGCTCAAGCAGTGCAAACGCCGGATGACCTTCGTTGAGGTGCACTGCCGAATAATCAGCGCCGAGGACGTGGAGCACCTTCCTGCCGCCGATGCCGAGCACGATCTCCTGCCTGAGACGCTGCTCCAGGTCTCCCGTGTAGAGTCGGGAGGATATCCCCCGGTTCTGGGGTTCGTTGCAGTCGATATTAGTGTCCAGGAGGTAGAGCGGCACCCTGCCGACCTGAACCTTCCAGACGGCGACGTAGATGGGCGGGTCGATGTGCGGGACCTGAACCACCAGGTGTTCGCCGGCCGAATCGAGCACCCGGGTGACGGGTGCTGCATCAGGGTCGAGCGGTTCGTTGATATCCAGCTGCCACCCCTCGTGGTTGATCACCTGGCGCAGGTAGCCCTGCGAGTACATGAATCCGACAGCAACCATCGGGAGACCAAGGTCGCTCGCCTCTTTGAGGTGGTCGCCGGCGAGGAATCCGAGCCCGCCTGCATAGATGGGAAGCGAGTGGTGAAGCCCGTACTCAGCCGAGAAGTAGGCGATCGTGAGTGAGCGATGGTTCGGGTACTCTGCAGAGAACCAGGTCCCGGTAGCGTTCATGTACTTCGTGAACCGGCGCATGATGACATCATAGCGGCGGAGATAGGCAGGGTTCTCCGCCGCCTCTTTCAGGAACGCAATAGGTATTTCGCGGAGCATCCGGACCGGGTTATGGATGCTCTCCTTCCAGGCTTCCCGGTTCACCTGTTTGAAGAGTACCTGGGCTTCCGGGTTCCAGCTCCACCAGAGGTTGTATGCGAGGTCAACAAGTCCGGAGATTCGCTCCGGAACGTGGGTAAACTGGTCGTGTATGAAGTCCTCCATGAGATCTTATCCCCTTTTCTAGTAGTATACAGTCCGTGTTTATTATTATATATGCCTACGTATTTTCCCTACAATGCGAGATAAATGAAAAAATAGAGTTTTCGTAGCCTTTAGAGAGCAGGGGCGTAGTTCACGGCAGGATATCAGGAGCAAAATTATATGAGGCCGCGTTCGGCCACAGGCTCGACCGATGAAAATCAGGGGTCCTTTTCGTACAGACAGGGCTAATTCCCNNNNATTCCCGTCATTTCAATGGCGGGATACGGCCCCATCCACCGGTCAGGCCGTTCCCGCCTCCAGAATATCCATCACGCTCACCTGGAAACGGATCACAGCACTGCTCTATCGTCAAAAAGACCCGGCTCCTGCCCAGCTGCGGGCTCGTCCTGGACCGGGATTGATATACCGCGTTGGGTCCTCCACTTGCATCCCGGGCCACACCCGGGAATCCCCGAACGAGACCCTCCTCACTTCCTCCCATAGAGCCCGGTAATCTCAGAGAACTCCCGCATAACCAGATCCTCCATCTGCTCCGGCAGGAGCCGCCACTCCCAGTTCCCCCCGGACGTGCCCGGTCGGTTCATCCGCGCCTCTGCGCCGAGACCGAGGATATCCTGCATCGGAACGATCACGGTCTCGGCGGGAGAGAGCATCGCCAGGCGGATGAAGATCCGGTGCGCGTTGTCAGCGCCGAACGAACCCCCGATGTAGCGGAATATGAGGTTCCTCTGGTCGCTCGAGACCTCGTTCTCAAACCACCCCCTGACCGTGTTGTTGTCGTGTGTCCCCGTGTAGGCGACGCATCCCTGCTGGATGTTATGGGGCGCGTGCGGGTTTCGCGCGACATCGCCGGCGAAACCAAAGATCAGGACCTTCATCCCCGGAAACCCAAAATCAGCCATCATCTCGTGGACGTCTGCAGTGATGTAGCCGAGATCCTCAGCGATGATGGGAAGACACGGCCTGCTCCGGGCAAGCAGGGTAAAGAAGTCCCTGCCGGGGGCATCGACCCAGCGCCCGTTCTCTGCGGTCGTCCCCCCGGTCGGCACCTCCCAGTACCGCACAAACCCCCGAAAGTGGTCGAGGCGCACCCGGTCGACGAGGGCGAGGGCGCGGTCGATCCTGCTCATCCACCACGAAAACCCCTGCTTCTGGTGCGCCTCCCAGTTGTAGACCGGGTTTCCCCAGAGCTGCCCGGTCGCGCTGAAGGCATCCGGGGGGACACCCCCGACAACGGCCGGTCTCTTCTGCTCATCCAGTTTGAAGAGGTCAGGGTTTGTCCAGAGGTCAGCGCTGTCGTAAGTGGGGTAGACCGGGAGATCTCCGATGATCTGGAGGTGCCTTGAGCGGCAGTGGTTCTTCAACGCCCCCCACTGGCGGTCAAACACATACTGGAGGAACTTCTCTCTCTGGATCCAGTCCGCAAGTTCTGTCCCGTAGGTATGCAGGGCACCCTGGTGCCTGTCCCTGATATCGGGCGGCCAGTCGCTCCAGACCTTCCCCCCGAACCGTTCCTTGAGGGTGACAAAGATTGCGTAATCATCAAGCCACGAGACATTCTCGGCTACAAACTCCTTGTAGCGAAAGTCTGGACCCCATTCCTTAAACCGCTCAAACGCCCGGTTGAAGAGGTTATTCTTATAATCCATGACCGCCTGGTAGTCCACCCGGTCCTTCGGGAAGGCGGGCGGATCCCTGATATCCTCAGGTGCGAGGAGACCGTCGATGACCATCTGCTCAGGGCTGATGAGCCAGGTGTTCCCGGCAAACACCGAGGTGCTCTGGTAGGGCGAGTTGCCGAAACTCGGGCATGTCGGGTTGAGGGGGAGGATCTGCCAGTAGCGCTGCCCGGCGTCGGCAAGGAGATCCACGAACCGGTGCGCCGTCGGGCCAAGATCGCCGATGCCATACGCCGACGGCAGTGACGTGATATGGAGGAGAATTCCGCTGCCCCGCCAGTTCATGGCACACACCTCCTCACGTCGCCCTCACACCCAGGCACGCCGCCGCCACCCTGAAAGCTCCCGCCCACCGTTCTGCATCCCCATCACCTTCGCTGGCACGCCGTCGCATCTCCTCATAATACCCGCGCATCCTGATTACGGCATTCTGGCTCTCCCATAAGGAGAGTGACAGCGGAAATACCTTTGCACACCGGACGATGCGGACAACCTCCTCGAGCGGGACCGGGTCACCGGGCCAGGCCGCCGCCTCCCTGGTCAAGAGTCTGATCCGCCTGCTCGCCGCATCCCCGAGGGCCGCAAGATCAGGCCTGAGGTTCTTTGCCCTCATCCCTTCGGCGAGCGCCTTGAACCGGTCAGGGTCACTACACCCTTCTTCGAGCATCGCGCAGAGACGCTCGTTGCAGGCGTGTTCGAGGAGCAGGGTGACGGCCCCGGGCGCGGGGATCTCGAGGTCCTCGACCACTCTGATCAGCGCCGCTGCATCGCGGTAGACCGCAGAGACGACTTCTCCGATGCCGGGGAGAATCCGGCGGGCGATTACCCACCGCTCCTCGTCTGAGAGATCTGACGGGGTGTAGACCAGGGAGAAAGCCTCGATGGTAGCAGAATCCCCCACCTCCTCCCATGCCACCCGGAGCGCCTCATCACCGCCTGGCTCGCGCACGCCGAGGGTGACCCGATCCATCCCGGCAAAGAGCGCGACCAGATCGTAGAACGCCTCCTCGCCCGTCACCCGGGACCGCAGATGGACAGTCCCGGCAAGACCGCGCCGGTCACCATCCTCCAGCCGGTAGCGCCAGTCCCCCCCGACAACATACATCGCTGGCGGTTCAAGCCCGAAGAGCTCGTAGAGGGCGACCCTGGCTCCAACCCTGGCAAGGTCCACCGCCGCCGGCCTGACCATGGCCTCGTAGACCGCAGCACCGGTCGCGTACTCAGGATCGTTTACCGGGGCCTGCTCGAGGATCTCTACGAACGCGGGCTCAAGGTCAAGCCCGAGGACCCGCCTGGCAAGGTCCATCGCGCGGCCTGCGTGGCGCATCACCTGGACGCTCCCGGGCTCCGTGATATCGTCGAAGAACCAGCCGCAACTCGTCTGCATCATCATCGCCTGCCGCTCCATCTCGAGGAGCGCTAAGACCCGCTGCCGCTCATCAGAGACAGGATCGTTGAGCGCGTGCCGGGAGAAGAACTTCTCTGTGACCTCGTCGGACCACCGGCCGAGGACGAGACTCACGGCATCATTCCGCGCCTCCGCGGGATCGCGGAGATGGGCCGCGAGCGCCTCCGCGGACCTGGGGGCAAGGGTATCCCTGACCATGACGATCGCCTCCCTGAGCGGTTCGCGCCAGGTCTGTGACCACCCGGGATGTGCCCCGCTGTGGCACCCGCACTCCTGCTGCCAGCGCCCGAGTCCGTGGGTGCAGCTCCAGGACGTCCCCTCCTGGATGACGACCTCGTGCGTGGGCGGGTGGGCGGCAAGGTACTCACCATAGACCGTGAGGCGTACATCGTCCCGCGCCTCGATTGCGCGGAGGCAGTAGGCAAGCGCCATCTCTCCGAACTTGTGATGGTGGCCGTAGGTCTCCCCGTCGGTCGCGATATGCACAAGTTCCGGGCGCTTCCCTTCCCGGGAGAAGGTCCCGAGCAGCCGTCTGGCGAACCGCCGCCCGTCTGAGAGGAGGTCGCCGAACGCCACCTCGCGGGCCACCCTCCCGTTGTAGAAGAAGACAACGATGCTGCCGCCCGAGGGGAGGCGGCAGAGATAGGGCATCCGTGTCTCAACCCGGCCGCCAGAGACATCGGTCCAGCCTTCAGTCCTGATCGCCCGCACCTTCGCGGCCTGATGGGGGGCGAGGATCGTGAACCTGATCCCGGCCTCAGCCATCAGGTCCAGCGACTCGATATCGACCGCTGTCTCAGGGAGCCACATCCCTTCAGGCTCCCTGCCGAACCTTGCTACAAAGTCGCGGACCCCCCAAGCGATCTGGGTCTGTTTATCCTGCCTGGTCGCAAGCGGCATGATGAGGTGGTTGTAACAGGAGGCGATCGCTGAGCCGTGGCCGGCGTAGCGCTCCCTGCTCTCCCGGTCGGCATCCAGGATAGCCTCGTAGATCCCGGGTTGGTGCCGCTCCAGCCACGAGAGGAGCGTCGGTGCGGCTGTGAAACTGATCTTTCCATAGATGTTTGTGACCCCCGCGATCATCCCCTCCGGATCAAGGATGCGTGCGGCGGTGTTCGGGCCGTAACACTCTGCTGCCACCCGTTCGTTCCAGTCATGGTAGGGGGCGGCAGACCGCTGGACCTCGACCTCCTCAAGCCAGGGGTTCTCCCTTGGGGGCTGGTAGAAGTGGCCGTGAATGCAGACAGCGCGGTCCACCGGTCACACCCCTTCCGGCGCGAGGATGACCATCCCGAGGGGGGGCAGGGTGAGCGAGATCGAACACCGCCGGCCGTGCGCCGGAACCCGATCCGCCTCCACCCCGCCCATGTTCCCGACACCACTTCCGCCATACTCGACCGCATCGCTGTTGAGCAACTCCTCCCAGAACCCCCCGAACGGGACGCCGACCCGGTAGCCGTAACGTGGCACCGGGGTGCAGTTGCAGGCAACGAGGACGACCTCGTCGGCTGTATGCCCCCGCCGCAGGTAGGAGATGATGCTCTTCTCCACGTCCGAGAAGTCGACCCACTCAAAACCCTCCGGGTCGGCGTCCCGTTCGTGGAGTTCGGGCAGGCGGCGGTAGAGGCGGTTCAGGTCGCCGACCCACTGGAGGATCCCCCGGTGGGGAGGGTATTGCAGGAGGTGCCACTCAAGCCCGGCATCGTGACTCCACTCAGACCACTGCCCGAACTCGCCCCCCATGAAGAGGAGTTTCTTGCCCGGGTGTGTGAACATGTACCCCAGGAGGAGGCGGAGGTTTGCCCGCTTCTGCCACTCATCGCCGGGCATCTTCCCGACAAGCGAACTCTTTCCGTGGACGACCTCATCGTGCGAGAGGGGGAGGACGTAGCGCTCACTGAATGCATACCAGATGCTGAACGTGAGAAGGTCGAGCCGGTACTTCCGGAAGACCGGGTCGAGCGCGAAGTAGTTCAGGGTGTCATGCATCCAGCCCATGTTCCACTTCAGGTCAAACCCGAGCCCCCCGGTCGCGGTCGGGGCGGTCACCCCCGGCCAGGAGGTCGCCTCCTCGGCGATGACGAGGGTATCCGGGAAGTTGGCGTGGACCACATCGTTCACCTTCCGAAGGAACGTTATCGCCTCCAGGTTCTCTCTCCCGCCGTAGACGTTGGGCATCCACTCCCCCACGCTCCGCGCGTAGTCAAGGTAGAGCATCGAGGAGACTGCATCCACCCGCAGCCCATCTGCGTGGTAGAGTTCAAGCCAGAAGAGGGCACTGCTGATAAGGAACGACCTGACCTCGTTTCTCCCAAGGTTGAAGATGTAACTCTTCCACTCAGGGTGGTAGCGTTGGCCGGGAAGAGCGTGCTCGTAGAGGTGGGTGCCATCGAAGTAGGAGAGCCCGTAACCGTCTGCCGGGAAATGGGACGGAACCCAGTCGAGGATCACCCCGATACCACGCTGGTGAAGGTAGTTGATGAAGCGCATGAAGTCCTGGGGGGTGCCGTACCTGCTCGTCGGGGCAAAGTAGCCGAGTGTCTGGTAGCCCCAGGAGGCGTAGAGCGGGTGCTCCATAATCGGGAGGAGCTCCACGTGGGTGAACGCGGCATCAAGCATGTGGTCGGCGAGTTCTTCTGCGGCCTCCGGGTAGTTCAGCGACCGGTTCCCCTCCTCAGGCACCTTCCGCCACGAACCGAGGTGCACCTCGTAGATGGATATCGGGGCATCCGGGGAGTTGTCCTCCTCACGCCTCTGCATCCACGCCCGGTCGCGCCAGATGAAGGAGAGGTCCCAGATGATGGATGCGGTCTTTGGCGGGATCTCCCAGTAGTGCGCAAAGGGGTCGCCCTTCTCCACAGAGTAGTCGTTGTACCTGCTCTCGATGTGGTACTTGTAGAGCGCCCCGTGGCCAATTCCCGGGATAAACCCCTCCCAGATGCCTGAGCCGTCACTCCGGAACCTGAGCGGGTCTTTGCCCCCCTCCCACCCGTTGAAATCCCCGATGACCGAGACCTCAGCGGCGTTTGGTGCCCAGACTGCAAAGAATGTTCCTTTCGTGCCGTCGAGGACGGCAGGATGCGATCCCAGTTTCTCGTACAGGCGGAAGTGGTTCCCCTGCCTGAAGAGGTAAACGTCGTAGTCAGTGATGAGACTCCTGGTCTTTGTGATATCTGGTAGCGCTTGCTGCATGGTTCCCACCCCCGGATCACGTGCCACTGGAGAGAACTTTTCTGTAGACACCGAGCATCTTCTCAGTGACGACGTCCCACCTGAACTTCTCCATCACCTTCTTGCGGCCGGCCCTCCCGAGTTTCTGCATGTAGGCAGGGTCGTCGATGAGATGGCTGATCCCCCAGGCGATCGATTCAGGGCGGACGGGGACCTTGATCCCGTTTACGTAGTTGTCGATGTTCTCGGAGAGTCCCCCGACATCGGTCGCGACGACACAGCGCTCCGCGCTCCAGGCCTCGGTGAGGACGAGACCAAAGGGTTCGTTCCTGCTCGGTATGGCGACGAGATCGCAGGCGTTCAGGAGCCGGATGTGTTCGGGGTCAGAGACGTAGCCGGGGAACTGCACCGGCAGGCCGCGCGCCATATCCTCCAGGTATCTACGCATATCCCCGGTACCGGCGAGAATGAACTGCACGTCCCAGCGTTTGGAGAGGATCCCGGGTACGGCCTGGACCAGAAGGTCGGGGCCCTTCTGGTAGGTGAGGCGCCCGACAAAGAGGACGAGGGGCGCGAGCGGATGGATGCCGTATTGCATCTTCACCTCGCCCGGGTCGAGCTTGACATAAAAAGGCTCGGGGTCGATCCCGTTCGGGACGACGGTGACCTTCCACTCGGGGACGTTGTAGAGCCACATCACCTCGGTCTTTGTCGTATTCGAGACGGTTGTGACCGCCTTTGCGATGTAGCCCCCGTACCACTCCTTGCCTGATATCTCTCTGAACTCCCACCAGTCGCCGAAGTTCCCGCCGTGCCGCCCGTACTCGGTGGAGTGGAAGGAGAGGATGGTGTTTCGGTCGCGGAGGATGTGCATCGCCTCGACGAGATGCCAGTCGTGGAAGTGGAGAATATCGAACGCCGGGGTGTCGCAGGCGCGGAAGGCATCCACAAGCATGTTGCTCATGGTCCTGCAGTACTCGACGATGTTGTCACCGTAAGGCAGGCAGTAGTGGTAGTGGACGTTTTTGATCTCGGTCGGATCCCCGGGCGTTCCTCGTGTGAAGTAATGGACCTCGTGGCCCTTCGCCGCGAGGTGTTCGGCGAGATGGGTCGCCGCCGGGGCAAGCCCGCCTACCTTGAACGAGGAATGGAGCGCCTCCCAGCAGAAGAATGCTATCTTAAGCGTTTCCATAGGCTATCAATCCTCTCTTGAACCGCCGCCTTAAGCCTGGTGCGGTCCTCAATATCCCGGATCTCCTTTGCGAGTTTCGTGTCACCAATGACCTGGTCGATCCACCGCGAAAAGTCCCCCCGCTCTACATGGTACTGGATGACGTCATCCGGGGCAAACTCGAGCATGTTTGCAAATTCCCGAAGACTGTGTGCGGCGTAGCCGGCCGGCCGGTCGTATGACGAGAAGGAGAACGCGAACTCAGGAGGGACACAGCGCAGCGAGAGTACAGCTCTCCGCGACCGTGCGCTGGATGCAGACCGCTCTTCGAGGTGCGAGAGGACCCGCATGAAGGCAGCAAAGTAGTTGTAGGTCGCCTGGTGGCTGACAGCGTGGAGCGGTCTCCCGCACGGGGTTGAGCGCATCGCCATCCGGCGGATGTGATCGGTGTCGAGAAGGTGGCGCCAGATCTCCAGGTCTGCAACCAGGCTCCCGGCATCTTCGAGCGCATCGATGGCGGACTGCTGCAGGATGGTTCTCTGGTAGCCCAGGGAGTTGCCCGGGCCGGTCGGTCCGGTGGTCTCCTCGATATCGCCGTGCGGGGGGTTCTGAGCGGCGTCTGAGGGATGCACGGTCCTGACCCCCACATCGGCGAGGGCGGAGGGGAGCGCACGCAGGAACTCGAGGATGCCGGTCTCGGGGCCGATGATGTCCCCAAAGATCCGATAATCGAGGAGGAGTGTGATGGATTCGCCGGGGGATACCGAGATCCACTCCGCGTATTGGTCTGCCGTGAGCGGCCACCTGTCCCACTCCCGCCACGGGAACCGCACAGCGATGTCATCGGCGAGGTCGCAGTGGGTGACGAGGACCGGGAGTCCCCGGTAGGTATAGGTGTGGTTCGGGTCGCCCTCTGCAGCAGTTCCTTCGATGATCGCCGTCCTGATCCCGGATCTCACCAGGGCATCAGCGGTGGCGGGGGTGATCGGGTAGTCGGTATGCACAAACGTCGTCGGCACGACCCCGAAGAGGTCGTTCATGAGATCGCGGTGCATGAGGATTTCATCCACGAACTCCTGCGAGTCGGCAAACAGGCCGGCGATGCTATGGTAGTAGGTCTGCGCGAGAACTTCGACATTCTCATGGGTTGCCGCGCAAGATAACAGTTCAAGCGTATCAGGGTACCATTTTTCCAGGTGCTCCAGCACCACCCCAGAGATGCTAACAGAGCATCTAAACCCCTCATCGAGGAGGTCAAGGAGGATCTCCGTCGCCGGATGAAAAGAGCGGTCGATGGTGCGTCCCAGGCCTTCCTTCATATCAGGGTCGAAGTAACTTTTCTTCAGGTTTTTCTTCCCTTTCACCGTATCTGGTCGAAATCTGGGATTGACTCGGCAGGGATAATGGATGTCGAACCCCAGGCAGAACACCGGTGGATTTGAGTCCTCGCCTGTCATAGGAGGTAGATTGCTGTTACCGTATATAAATAACCCCCTCCAAAACCCACCGGGCATCTATCCTGGTTTTGCCGCCGGATTTCGCGATCACAATCCCAAAGAACTCTCCCCTGCCAGAAGTACATTCATTCCTGGACCTGATCCTGGATTCTGGTAGAATAAAACCGTAAAATGGATCGTACGAGAAGGGGAATTCATGATTGTTGATAATATGAAATCGCCACTACTCATCGTGGATCCTGCCGGGAGGTCATCAAACCAGTACCCTCCGGGTTTGATGGCAACTCCCTGCGGCCTGTCAGATCCTCTCTCATTTTGATCATTCCACATATTTTGAATCTTGCCCGGACCGACGAGATGCATGAGCCGTCTCACCCCCTCTACGCCGAGACGAGATCTCACAAAATGATGGAGTGTCGCAAGGATCGGGCAGTAGGTACCCCGTTTCGCTCCTCTCTGCATCTGGATGGAAACAATCCTCATCTGTCAGGAGACGAATTCTCCGGGTACAGGATTGTTTCCGGAAACGCCTGGTGAACCGAGGAATTCTGAGATAGAAAACCCCTGTTCAATCTCCACAGTTCTGCCTTCTTTTACCAGGAACTCAATGCTGGAGGCGATGAGGCACCCATAGGCCCGGCATATAAACCTGACGGAAGTGTCCTCATTGAGGCGCAAAAAATCAGCAGATCCAGTAATTCTCTGGAAAAATCTGGTAACCTGGCAGGATGTACCAGAGGTGCGCAGAATGCCGGAAAAATGAGGAGAGTTTATCTTGCGGGGGTGAAGGGGGCGGAGCGGGAAGACCCCACCCTTCAGGGTGGGGATG
>CZCB01002582.1_pt1 | contig 27317 bp, 29 predicted proteins | sample 591991 | NCBI WGS metagenome assembly CZCB01 (sample SAMEA3556809, study PRJEB10932) | anaerobic digester metagenome
ATAAATATGGTATAGTTTGTTTAGTAACAACTATCTCTAGAAACTTTTGAATAATGTTTTCTATACTAAGAGAAGGAGTCGTAAAAGACTCCTTCTTTTGTTATAATAACTGTACTAAATATGTCTTTAAGAACCCAAAACTACCTTGTTCGTAATGGTTAGTAAAGTTATGTGTAATTCTAAGTTGTGTACGGTTAAAGAAATAATCTTTGTCTAACTTCCAGTCTGTATATGCAGTATTGTATGCTTTTACTATATTCCATATAGGTTCTAAATAGTTAAGTTTGTATTCATGTTCTATATGTACTTTTAAATTGTCTATTGATATATCCTATATACCTTCGTAATAATCTATTTTTATATCTACAGTTTCTGTATACTAACAACTACCTGTAATTGATACTGTCTAATTAGTGTTACTATGATCAACTATGATTTCAGTACCATCTGTAGTTATAAGTATATAATCTGTTTGATTATAATACAGTTTTAGTATATCGCCAGTAGTACCAGTTAATCGTAGTTGCATAGTGTTCTTGTTAGTATCATGATAAAAGTATTTGTATACGCTCCAGTCGTAACTGCTAGGTTTATGGTCAAACTCAGTACCATGTTGTATATAATGTTTATCTTTTGGATATAAGTTTATATACGCATAATCTATGTTGTTATGTAAATACCGTTCGTTTATTAATATATCATCTAAATAAAGTGTAAATAACGGTTTTTGGAAACTGTACGGTATATAAACTTGATCAGTTACTGAGTATACACCTTGTTCTACATTACTTTTCTGTATAAAATTATCTTGCTGTACCTTAGTTGGTGAATAGTTAATTAGATTGTTTATACTAACATATTGGCTGTAATCGAATTGTTCATATACATACTACTCTTTAAATATACTTCTACGTGCACCTGTATTCTAGTCTATAGGAGTTTGATTATGATTGTATGTGAATACACTTTCAGTTAATACATCTTTATACGTAGCTATACTAAAATCACTCTATGGTTCGTATCCTATAACTAGTTTAATACCTTCTAAATCACCTAAATTAATGTTAATAATAAAATCATCTTTTAAATACACGTTTTCTTTTGTTAAATCTATACATTTTGTATACCGTTTACCTTGATACGTTATTTCTATTTCGTTGTTAGCTAATGAGAATATATATACACTTTTAATAGGTTTTAATAATTTCCCTAAATTTACTGTAGAACTTTCTTCCATAGTAATTAAATTGTCTGTACTAACAAGTTGTACTGATATACCTTTAATCTTAAACTTACGTGTACCTAATTCTTGTACTTGCTGTTCGTCAAAATAGTTACGTATCATTTCAAGTTTTTCGTCGTTAGTTAAACTTAATCCGTTTATATACTGTACCTACTCGTTTATTATATCGTTGTTAGTAATATCATGTATATCTACAAGTACTGGGAACTGCCAGTATTTATGATTAAGATTATCGTATTTATCTGATATCAATTCTGTTGGTATATCTTTAAACCAGTTAAATGTATGTGTCACATTATCTTTATCAGTAACTTCTACATATACACCATTTATAATAATAAACGTTTCTTTAGGAGTCATCTCTGATACTGGTATTCTAAACCTATCATCGTTAATAATTATCTTACCATCTTCTAATACATTACGCTAATTTACATTACGTAAATTAATTGATTTCTGGTAGTTATCTAAACTCTAATCATCTAATTCTACTGTAAAATAATATGTTTTCTTTAACTACTAGTCTATACCAGTTATACGTTGTGTATCTGTTTGGAACACTCCTGTAGATGTTAGTACTGGTATACCATTATGTGGTTTATAATACTGTTTATCTAATGTCTTTTCATACTCTTCTTGATATGTGTTGTTTATATCCTAAAATAAAATAGGTTCTGTAAAAAATGTTGTATAAAAATAAATAAAATCAAACGGGATTTCACAGTTAATTAGTAGTCTATACAACACTTTATCTACAAACCCATTTTGTTCTTCTACTTTTATAGTATCTAATTCTGTATACGCTATTTGCCAGTCTATATCTCTTAACTCTTTTTCGTTATCTATAAACTATTGAACTTTAGACTATATATCTTCATCTGTTTCAGCTAAATATAATGTAGAATACTACTGATACGTAGAATCATAATAGTAGTAATTGAAAAATACGTTAGGATGTTCTAAACTCTATAGTATATATCTAACATTATTTTCTATATCTTCTAAATAGTTATCGTTTAGCTAGAATTCTAATGGTTCGTTTATATTACGTATATATGAAGTAAACCCTGTATCTAACTCTATATTATGCATCTATGATGTACCGATACAGTAATAATCCATTATTATTTTAGCTATATTGAATTTATTAAAGTAAATATCATGGTCTATAGTTACAGACTATTTAGTTAAAGTATCCTATTTAAATAACCGTACATTATAATCTATATAATTACCTGATTCGTCTATAACATTAACATACTAGTCTATACCATCTTTAGAATAAAACATGAATGTATTAGATTGTGTATCGTATGTGAAGTTTATAAGTCTATTAGTTATATTTATTCTATACACACCAGTTTGATTAAACGATAACATTAGTATTTGCTATTTATCTGAACTTATATGTGTAGTATACCCATCAGTGTGTATATAGAAACCTTTAAGTTCGGTATAGTTACTTATATCAGGGTATATATAGTTATTAGTAGAATTCTAGTTAATAGCACTGAACTTATCGTAGTATGGATCAAACCGTTCTTGATACCCTTTTATCTAATTGTATTTATCCATTTCGTATACAAGATGTTTATATACCTACTCTTCAAAATTATAGTCAGGAAACTCTTGTATAAACTGTAAATCGTTACTTATCATATCTGTACTTATATTGTTAAGTAACGAATCCTAATACTATTCTAATAACAACCGTTGTTGCTACTGTATAGTACCAGTTAACAGTACATCACGTATACTGTCTTGTGATATAAAACTATTATTCTTAAACTCTGGGTATATATCTAATCCTATATACCGATACAGTCGTTGTAATAGATTCGATATATTTTCTTGTATCAATATAATCACCTGCTAACTCTAATTTTTTTCAATCCAGTAATAGCTGCTGAAGAAAGTTTAAACGTATCTTGTGGTGTAATATTTAACTATACGTATGTCCCTAGTTGTATGTATTCTCCGTTACGTGTTAATACAGAATTCTAATTGTCTTGCTAGTCTATACATAATATAAAATATCCGTTAAGATTAAGTTTAAACTGTATATCTTCTGATTCATATACAGATTTAAGTAACGATATGTATTCAAAGTCTAACAACTATTTATTAAACGTGAATAACGATGTACCTTTTAAAGAAAAGTTAAGACGTATACCGTTTATACCATACGTTATCTATTGATTGATTGGATACACTGTATCGTTAACTGTTATACTTTCTAATATAACTGTTTCTTTCATTCTTGATAATATCTATATAGAATTCTAATCTTTATCTACAACAAACAATGTTTCTGATGATTCTATAGGATACTCATATTCGTTGTATGTTAGTATCGTATCAGTAGATGTAGCAAATACACCTTTAGCCTAACAGTCTATATCATGGTCTATACTTAAGAAATTTGGTGTAGGTAAATATGAGAAGTTATACACATATTCATCTATTGTACTTTCTATATACGGCGAGAACAGTTCTTGATTGAACCGTTCTTTAACAATAAACTGGTTACTACTCTTCCTATCACGTATACGCTATACTAAATCACTTTTCTGTGTAAATGTTAAATTGTCCCATTCTAGTATATCGTTTATTATCATTTTTTGTCAACTCCTAATACAAACTATGGTGTGAATATAAATGGTTTCTTGTTTTTAATAGTAGTGTCATAATAGAAATACTGGTAATAACTATGATTCTCGTCCTAGTATATAAGTTTAGGAGTATCTAACACAGATTCATATACAAACGGTATAGGTTCTATAACGTATCCCTACTATCCTTGTATTAAAAATACTATCTCTAGTCCTGTTCCTGTATATACCATACTGTTAGTTGTTGTTATACTTAAAGTAGATGTAGGTACTGGTAACTTAAGTAATGTTATACCTAACTAGTTGTATTGTTCTATATCTGTATACACTATATCGTTTATAACTACACTGTCTATAAATATACGTAATGGATGTAAAAAATTTAACACAAGTATATCTGATGTGTTTTGTATAGTTATATCTAATTGATGTTGACTTAATGTCAATTCTTTTGGTTGTGTATACTATACCTATCCGTATAACTCTGATTTAGTTAGTGTATTAGATGATATTTCCTACTAATATTCACGTACTATATTACCGTTTATTTTTACAGGAAATATCTCTGTTTCTATAGGATTGTATACATCTATTTCATCGTCTTTATACCCTAACAATAACTGATTGTTCTTTAACTTATTACGTGTCTAATTAATTGTATACAGCTGTTTATAATATTCAGCGTTATCAATTAGAAACTTGTTATCGGTAATATTTATACTATACACTAAATCTTCTACTAAACTTTCTAATGTACCATACTCTTTATACATCAACATCTACCTCTTTACAAATCAACGTTGATATCTAATGGGACATTTATCTGTTGTTCTTGATACTCTGCTAATTGTGCAAGTGTTGGCGCTATTTCTCTGTATAAACTTTCTAATATACTAGGTATTTGTGCTTTTAATACTGTATCTATTTCAAGTTCGTCAATCTTCTCTTTATACTCATAAACAGTTACTGTTTCAGTAACGTTATAAGGTGTACCTTCTTCTTCATTATAATTTGTAATTTCTTCTTCTACTTGTTTCTCTTTTATACCATATCTAAACGCATATCTAACTTTAGTTCTACCAGTTTTAACATTATCGAACACCTCTAATATAGTTATTTCAGGTGGTTTAGTACTGCTAATTGTAGCCATATTATCACTCCTTTTATAAATTTACGTTTTTAAAATAATCTGTAACTTTATATTTCTTTGGTTTATATACAATTACTTGTGAATTATATTTACCATTACGCATTAAACTATGTGTAATTACAGTATTATCATGCAGTTTAATACCTTTACCTTGTTTAAGATATTCGTTAACTATTAGTTCTGTTACTTTAAGTATTTCGTGTATAATTTGTTGGTCATATCCTGTAGTTTCATGTATTAAATATAGTAATCTACTATACTGTAATAAATCTTTATTATCTTTACGCATTATAACACCAGTAAATCTATTAATTCGTCTTTTAACATAGACTCTGTATACGGTATACCACGTTGATCTAATAAATCAAATAACTCACGTTTTGTGTATTGTTCATACTGTTTACGTTGTTCTTTTAACACTTTATCTATATCTTTTTGTATTTTGTTAATCAATTTATTGTCTGTTACTTTAGATAACGAATCTAACGATACAACTATCTTGTTATCATATCTATCGTATACAAGTACACCTTCATTTATATATAACCATAACATGTTCTTATTAAGTCTATATTCATTAATTAACGTATTAAGTGATATAAACATTATACCATTAATTTTGTAAAAACTGTTTACAGTCATTGAACTACCTCCTGTTCAAATATCGGTGATATATACTCAAATAAACTATCAAACTATTTTGTAGTTTTACTTTCTATATCTTCTCTTGTATTGTTATAGAACAATTTAAGTTGATTACTAGTAAATCTAGACTCTATTTCTTCACGCATCTAATTCTATATGCTGTCTGTATACCTTAACTCACACTAATCTAAATATACAGATAACGGTGTTATGTTATCTAAACATACAAATATCTAAGCGAAATACAACTATTCTGGTAATCGTTGAAACAGCTAATACTTAAATTCCATATTAATTACCTCCTTATATAAATTAACTTAAAACAAAGTATTTTTTACAGTATCTGATTTTAATGTAATACCTAGTTTCTTTAAATTTTGTATAACAGTTTTATTAGCTACTTTACTTAACTCAAACTCGTATTCTATTTTATGTTTACTACTCAACTCCCATATCTTCTTAGCAGCTATTTCACCTATACGATCAACTTTATTAAGCGGTATTAACAGTTTCCCATCGTCTATAACAAAATCTTTGTAATGAGATCTGTTTATATCTACTTGTTTAAACTCATATCCACGTAACCGCATTTCTAATACTAATTCTATTATCTTCATTCTATCTTTATCTTTTTTGTCTAATCCATAATCGTTATACAGTTTAAACAACTCTTTCTTTAAACTATTTAAATCTGTAAACGCTAAGTCTATACTGAACCCATCTGATTTAGTACTAAGTACTGTAGCATAAAATTCTAATGGATAATAGTATTTATACCATGCCATACGATACGAATGTATTAAATAAGATATAGCATGAGATTTTGGAAACATATATTTTATATGTTTTAATATCGATATATACCAACTAGGTACTTTATCTTGTAACATGGTTTCTTGCTCTTCAGTTATACTTTTACCTTTACGAACACGTTCCATTATATTAAACGATACTTGTTTGTCTATACCGTAACTTATAAGTTGGTTCATAATATCGTCACGTGAACAAGGTACTTCATCCATAGTAGCTGTACCTGATAACACTACATCACGTATATTGTTGAGCCATACATCTGTACCATGACTTGCACTACATATTTTGTTTAAATCAGAGAATGTTTTAGGATCAATTTCTTCTAACATCTGTTTTAAGAATGGTGTATTAAACTCTGGTATACCTGCAGTTGCTCTGTTTATAGGGAACCAGTTGCTGTTAATACCAAAGTTTTCGTATCCTTGAAACACTTTTAAAGGGTTCTTATCAGTTAAATCTATATCGTTTTGGTTAATACCTGTAAGTTCTTCTAAATACTTTATCTGTGTCATACTATCGTGACCTAACGCGTCTAGTTTAACTAAATCGTTATGTAAATCTATAAACTCAAAATGTGTAGTACATATATCGCTTTCTTTATTCGCTGGGTACTGTATAGGAGTAAAATCATACACTTCATTATCTTTTGGTATAAGTATAAGTCCACCAGCATGTGCACCTGTACTACGTTTAACTCCTATAACATTTTCTTTTATAACATTAAACAACTCTTTTTTAGTGTTATGTTGTTTAATGTACATAGCTGCTATACTGTTAGCTGTTTTATCTTTTATAGTAAGTATAGTACCTGCACGGAATACATTATCTTTACCAAATGTATCTACAACAAATTTATGAGACTTGTCTTGATATTCGCCGCTTATGTTAACGTCAATATCGGGACATTTTTCTCCATTAAACCCTAAAAATGTTTGAAACGGTATATCATGTCCATCACGTAACATTAATTTACCACAACTACACTGTTTTTCTGGTAAATCGTATCCATCTTTACAGTCACTGTATTCTATATATCCACAGTCTTTACAATAATAATGTGCTGGTAATGGATTAACTTCTGATATACCACATAGATATGCTACTAACGATGACCCTACTGAACCACGTGACCCTACATGATACCCATGTTGTTCTGAATCGTCTATAACCATTTTGGATATTAAGTATAATACTGAATATCCATGTTTAATTATCATAGATAATTCTTCTTCTATACGGTTAAGTATATACTCATCTTTAATGTCACCGTATATAGAATGTAATCCGTTATACGTTAACTCTCTTAACTGTTTATCGCTATCTAATATAACAGGATATTTAAGGTTACCATCTAACGGTACTATATCTTCTATTTGCATCATAAACTCAAATGCGTTTGTATGTAGTATATGTACAAGTTCAGTATCGTTAGTTGTAAGTTCAGTAACTTTATCTAACAGTTCATCTTGTAATAGTAAATGGTTGTTAGTTGTATGTGTAGTTTTATTGAATTCAGATAACGCTTGATATGCTACTTTTTGGTATTCTGCTATATAATATGCGTTACTTACATATATAACAGGTTTTTTGTCTTTTACAGTATCGTACATTTTTTTAACTAATATACTCTTTTCATCGTCTGTTAATGGTAAGTCTAGTGTATCTGATGGACCTATTAGTATATAATCGTATTTATCTAAATCAGGTTGTTTGTCTAACATAACATCGTCTAATATATCACAGTAACTACCAAAATTGTTTGTAATTATTAGACCTTCTTTATACTGGTTTAATACTGAATATGGTAGTTTAGGTATACGATAGAAATAGTCTAGATGCGATATACTTATAAGTTTATACAGGTTTTTAAGTCCAACACGGTTCTTTACATACACGTTTATATTGTATCCACGTGCAGTTTGTGGTGTATTAATATCTATATCTATCAACGATTGAACTGTATGTATACCTTTATTGTTGAGTAATACTAACAGTTTTTTAAACAGTTCACAAGTGGTTTTAGCATCTTCATGCGCTCTATGATGATCAAACTCTGATAATTTAAGTTTTTTAGCTAGTTTATCTAATGTATATGAATTAGATTTTATAAGTAGTCTTGATAGTTTAAGTGTGTCGATACACATATTGTTTAACTCTAACCCTATACATTTAAGTTTAGCGTTTAAGAAGTTATAGTCGAAGTTTATGTTATGTCCTACTAACACTGTACCTTGTATAAACTTATAGAAATCTATTAACACATCATGTTCAGACCGTTTACCTATAAGATCGGATTGTGTTATACCAGTAATATCAGTAGTAGTCTCAGATATATCACTGTATATAAGTTCATGAAACTTGTCTATTTCTATACCGTTCTTATACTTAACAGCACCTATTTCTATTATATTACCTGTATACATTAAACTTGTAGTTTCTATATCATATACTGTATATACGAAATCTTTTAAATATCCTTGTACAGGGTTTATAATTATACCTGATTTGTCTGGATATACATTGAGTGTAGCTGCATATACAGGTTTAAACTTGTTACGTTTAGCTTCTTTATACACTTTTGGTATAGCATGTACATTGTATAAATCAGTAATTACTATATTACTAAAATTGTACATATACGCATAATCGTATATCTCTTCAACTGAAGATATACCTGCCATCTGACTGTACTGTGACCGTATTTGTAATTCTACACGTTGAAACTGCCAGTCGTACATACCTTTTATATCGACTTTATAAATACCGACAGGGTTCAAATAAACCCTGTCGTTAACTTGTTTTGGCGTTACAGCTATAAACACATAATCATGTTTATTTAAATCTAGTTCTTCAAATAACGATACTTCTATATAATCTGTGTTATTAGATATAGTTAGTACAGTACGTGTATTTTGGTTCGATATAGATGATATGTACCCTTTATAAAACATGTATTTCTGTGATGTATCTATAATGTACTTGTCTGTACATCTAGATATATTAAACTTTTTACCATACACTAACTCTAACATATCAATCACTCTCGATATAGTCAAGTAATAATACAAGTAACGATATTACTACGTTCATCTTTTCTCCTAATTTATTATAGTCCTTAACTAACCCGTTGTATTGTTTAATTAAATTACTTTTCTCAGATTCTAATTCTTGTACTTTCTTATTAAGCATAGTTATTTCTAAATCTTGACGTTTATCACCAAATAAATAGCTTATAAACACATTAACTTTATCGTTGTTACTAGGTTGGTTACCAAACAATTCGTTGTATATCTCATTTAACATATCGTCATTAAACTCATCCAAAGTTAATACCCCCTAACTTGTCTATCGAAATTCTCGATATTCTTTATAACATAATACTTTATTATATCTTGATAGTTTATATACACTAATAAACTCTGTATAAGTAAATCGTATAACATACTAACTTGTTTTGAACAGTTATCATAATCAAACTGTGTATACGTTTTCCAGTGTTTCCATGGTATATACTCTAACACTTCTGATAACTGTAACATTAAAGCTTCATGTATATTACTATTAACTATATACTGACTTATTAAAGGATCATCAAACAATCGTCCTGTTTCATATATTATATCATCTTTAACATCTTTATTTGTTAAATCGTGTAAACTGTACCCTTTATGTTTTATGTATATAAAGAACTGTAACTGTATAACAAAATGTAATGCATCAATTAATTCAAATGTTTCTTCTATATCTTTATACACTCTATAACTTTGTTTTAAATACATATACTGATACTCGTTAACTTCGTCTACTATACTTATAATAGTGTTACGAATAAGATTATCAATACCAAACTCATATAAATTACGTTTACTGATTATGTTTACCATTAAATCATATTGTTTATCAATAACTAAATACATATCTTTAAGTTCACTGTTAGCAATAACTTCTTCTGCTTGATTAGAAAACTTTTCTATAACACCTAACATACTCTGTTCAGTCATAAAATCCTCCCTTTAACTACATTTAGAATTAGAACATACGGAACATATTTGACATCCTTCTTGTATAACAATAGTGTTTATACTACCACACGACGGACATACAGTGTTACCTGTAGCAGACTCTATATAAAACCCACGTGAATCCCATTCTAATATACCGTTAGTTTCATAATATCTAAACTTATGTGTATCGTACTTGTTTAAATTAGTGTTGTTAGACATTAAAACAGCAGCTTCTTTAACTAATTTCTCTAACTGTGCAGCTACTGTATTAGAATATGAATGTTTAATCTTCTTAAGTTGGTTAATCACCATATCTATACTACCACCTGATCTTAGTATATACGATGATAGTCTACCTATAATTTCAGCTTTTTCACCTGAGTTTTCTAAAAATATCTCTATAGGATTACCGTGTTTGTCTATAGACAACGTTAAATAATTGTTACCTTTATCAGTTTTAAATTTTGTTGTTAACGAACGATACGTTTCTTCTCTATCAATAGGATTAATTCTACCTTTATGGTCGATATTGACACTGAGTTTATCGTTAAGTTTTAATACTATCTTTTTAGGTTGTATAGTAGTTAATACCTGTGTATCTAAACTACCGTCTCTGTATATAGTTACACCTTTTATTACAGGAGATTTCATAGCGTATATAAACACATTCTTAACATCGTCTGGTTTAACTTCTTTACTCATATTTATAGTTTTTGATATAGATGATGAACAACACCATTGTACAGATTCTTGCATCTTTAAATGTGACATATAATCTATATCAGCAGCTGTTTTGTATATCTCTTCGTATACACTGTATTCAGTGTTGATTTTCGATATACCTTTAAAACTACCGTTATTGTTTAGTACATACTGTTTTATAGTATCGTCTAAACTGTCTAATAACGGAGATACAAACTGTTTATACTCTTTTACGTTATCTTTAGTAGTAACTTGTCTGGTATATGCAAAACTGTATATAGGTTCTATACCAGACCCCATATCACCTGTATCAGGTGTTTGTCCTATTAACGATGTAGTACCAGTAGGTGCTACTGTTGTTGTATTAATGTTACGTCTAGTTAATACACCTAACTGTTTGTCGCGTTCTAGAAAATTGAGTGTTATATCATATAACTTGTCTAGTTTAGTTTGGTCTATATTTATATATGATTCATATACACCTTTACGATACCATAATTCTGATGGGTAAATAGACGTATCAGTTACATCTGTAGCAAACATCATAGGCGATATGTATCTACCAGCTAAATACGATTCGTATAACGAACTCACTTCTAACGATTTCATAATTAAATATCCAAACGACTGTGCTTGTATACTGTCATACGGTATACCTAGTTTAATCAGTGTACCTGCTAGTCCGTAGAACCCTAACCCTACTGATCGTAATCCTAATACACCTTTTTTAACTTCTGGGACAGGATACATCATTAAATCATGTAACATATCTAACATATAATATGAGAATCTAGATAATGTTATAAACTCGTCTAGTAAGAAAGATGTACCTTGTACAAATTTCGATACATCTAAATGTCCTAAATCACATGTATCGTATATACCATATTTTACACTAGATATACCAGGACGTTCACCACAGTTATGACATATAACACCGTTAACTACACCTACATGATTATCTGAATCAACTGTAAAATCGTATACAGGTTCAATACCATTCTCTATTATACGTATAACAGTAGTCGATATATACTCTTTCCTATCAGATGGTCTAATTAACAATTTTTGTTTATTTGTATACGCACTAACAGAGTTAAGTAATAACCGTTTATTAAGTGTATCTTTAGCTTCAATAGCACGATAATATGTACTACCACTATCATGTTCTAATACTTCAAATAAAATATGGTCAGGTGTTACAGTAAGTGTATCACCGTTTTCTAATACTAACGTTATAGTTTGTTTATTACCAGATTCGTATACAACAGCTTTTTTGTATTTATGTTCAAACGGTTCCCATACTTTAATTTGTTTCCCAGCTAACTTACCTATTTCTATATACCCATTATCAGTTAATAGTTTTGAGTTATAACTAAAACATGGGTTAGTAGATTTCATAGGAATAGTATCTCTAAATGGGTTATAGTTATTGACTTTATCAAAAAATATAAACGCTGGATCGCCTGTTGACCATGCGTTATTAGATATTAAATCCATAAACTCTTGTGCGTTTATCTCAGTTTTATACTTGTTCCTATCAATTTTAGGATCGGCTATTTCTGATATAGGTTTGTTCTTATATGTTAATTTAATGTTTTCATTGTTTACATATTTATCGTATAAACTTTTAGAGTTGTTAATGCCTATAGACAAGTTAAACATACTAAGTTTATTGTCACCTTTATTATCTTTCTTCGCGTTTATAAACTCTAATATATCGCCATGCAATGTAACTTCGTTTTCCCAAAACTTATCGTAACTATCAAGTAATACTGCCATACCAGCGAACCTGCGTTTATTACCTTGTTTAATTACTTTACCCATAGCATCGAACATCTTTAAAAACTCTATTGACCCTGAACTATCGCTATCACTACTGTTGATATATGAATATCTAGGTCGTAACTCACCTATATTGAACCCGATACCACCACCTGATTTAGATATTATACCTGCATCTGACATAGTTTTAAATATCCCTTCTATAGAATCATCTATATCAAGTATAAAACATGCTGATGATGTAAAGTTCTTTCTATCTAACATATCGTATATCTGTTTATACTGGGTATAACTTATTTCATTTTTATACAACGATTTAGGTGTACCTTTACCTAACGAGAATAATGCTGGTGAATTGAGTATAAACAGTCTATACTTTAAAAGTGTGTATACAGTATCTTCAAATCTACGTATTAAATCTATATGTGTATCAGAAAAATATAGTGTAAGTACAGATGCAAGTGTTCTAGCTACACGTTTAGATATATCTAACCATCCATCATCTTTTTCTTTATCAGAATATGTCATTATATATCGTTGTTCTATAATAGATACAGCTTGTGGTACTATACGTTCATCTAAATTAAGGTTTGATACACTATCTTCTACTTCATCTATTAAACTCAGTAGATGTGTTTTAAACTCTAAATTATCTTTATGTATACTAGACAAATACTGTTGCCATATCTCTTCATACGATTTCTCAATCATAACACTTCCTCCTGTACATTAATTATTTGGTCAAATGTTAATGGATTAAACCCAAAGAACCAGTACCCGTTAATGTATATAAGTGGATATCCTATACTTTCTTCTGTTATATCTTTCAACATTCTAATTATATCACGTTTACTATCTGCATCTAGTTTAGCAAATTCTGTATATACATACGGTACGTTACGTGACTGAAAATATTCTTTTGCTTTAATACACGCGTCACAACCTTGTTTACCTAAAATAAATACTGTATCCATATTAATCATTGTATACACCACCTCTTATTTAATTTTATCATAAAATGAGACAAATATATGGGAATCTATTCAAGATTCCCATTATATATAAGGAATTATGATATTATTTAAATAACGAGATTATAAAATTGAAGATTTTGTCTATATTAGCAAGTAACTACACTAAAGCTGCTCCTACAACGTATTTATACCACTAAATAGTTTTATTAGTTTGTTTATCTGTTATATTATCACTTAACTCTTTTATTAATATAGCATCTTGTGCTAACATAGAGTTTATACTTTCAATCAACTTATTAATTAATTCTTGTTTATAACTATTATCTAAATGTTCCCATAACTCGTTAACTAACATTTTAACTTCTTGTACATCTTTACGTACTTGTTCTATATTATCCTAGTTTTCTAATAAACATGATTCGTATATATCTAATCTTCCTTTAAACTCTTTCATATAATCATCTATTAACTCTTTGATATCATTAGGCATCTCACTTATAGTATTTTGTTTGTCCACTTTTAACTCTCCCTGTATAAATTTTTGTCTTTAAACTAAAAGAATCTATGATAAAATTTATCTTTATACACTAATCCTACTTCTTCTAACTAATACCGTTTATCTCTTATACCAAACACTTCTTCTGGTGTTTTATCTTTAAACGACTATTTTGTAGCATAAAATACAGTACCTTCACACATAACTTTAGGATTCTTTAAATACTAACTGTACTCTGTTTCTACAAACTGTAAGATTTGTTTAAACTTCTTGTAATCATAAAAATTTGATATAACTACAGGTGCGTCGTATCCATAAAACTCTTTTGTTAATACATCTTCAAGCTTAGCTGTATCGTTCTATACAAGAAATGGGTCTACTTTACCCGATACAGTATGGAACCTGTTTAACTATGAATACATTACATATTCCCATTCTTCTGGTGTACCTATAGCTATTTCGTTATATAACATTTTAGCTAAACTAAACACTTCACGTTCAAACTCTACATGTTTCACATATACACCTCCTTATATTAAAGTATTGTATTACTGTTACTTCCATGTTTGATTGAACTGATCAGTCCATAACTTCTAATCCCAGTCAGTTATCCATAAACTAGTATCTTCAGGATCATAGAACACATACTTATTGTCTACTTTATTCTATATCCTAAAGAACCTGTGTCTAAAACTATCACTTGTTAACTTTAAATCCGCATCGTAATGTGTATATTCTGTTGATACTTCTTCTAATTCAAATCCCTAATCTATATACTACTGATTTACAACAAATACACATTTACTCTAATCAGTACCTATTATACTACCTTCAGGTTTTGTATCATAATACACTACATTACCACTAGAATCAAGTTTATACCATTTCCCTTTATTAGAATCGTAATGTGGTACATCCATACGTATAGAAGTGTCAGTAGCAAAGAATACCTATCCTCTAGTGTATATACCAGGTTTAGCATTAAAATCTTGTATAAGTTTTTTACTAAAATTATACACAGTACTCCATTTCTTATATCCCCAGTTGCCATAGTTATCTATTACTACATCTTTACTAAACCCATAAAAATCTCTTTCATACAGTTTAGGTAACGTCTAATCAGATGTAGAGTTAGGGAAAGGTGTAAGTTTATATCCGTTAAGTACATAGTTCTTCTTTACATACAAGCGATTAAATCCTACAGATATTACCCACTACATTTCCTGTAAAGTACCAATAGCTATCTCATTCCATATCGTTCTAGCAGCAAAATACTACTCTTTATCTATATCCATACGTCTATACACATAAATCACTCCTTATACTTTCTGATATAAAAGATTAATGTGTATATAGTGTTTTAGTTATTCCCTTTATTACCATAGTAGTGAAATTAAATATCAATACACTTAATTACAAAGAACATACATAAGAAACGAGCTAGTATATGCGTGCTCGTTTATAATATATGTTCTTTATACTCATTACATAGATATATACTTCACAGTCATCGTACTCAATACTATAACTTAACCAACAAAAAGATATAGATCTTTTATATACAACAATGTAAATATTGAATATATATGATTAATATGTGAAATATATGTAAAGATTAATGAAGTATGTATAAGTTTAGTATATACACATAAGATATATGTATTAATTTAATACATATGTATACTATATAAGCTATGTTGTATAATAAATCTTATACGTTAAACTTAGATTAATATGTAAGTTTATGTAGTAATAGGTAAGGATGTTGTTTATATAATGTATATAACCTAGAAGATGTATCGTATTTCTTACGTGAAGAGTATTTATTTAAATCATGTATACGCTTAAATATATCTATAACCCTTTTTACTTTAACTATTATCTGATTTATATTATCATGTAGATCTGTAAATACTTCTTTTAATATAGTAACGTTTATATATTTAACTTGATGATTTTTAAATAAGAGAATTAACTGTTCAGATACTTTATACGGATCGAAGTTATAATTAAACTCGTATATATATGTAAAGTAACAATCAGAGTATTTGTCTAGATACTCTTCGTATGATACTTCTATATAATTATCACCTTGTTTTAGGTATATACCAGTAGTTTTAAGTATACCTACTGTTAAAAATACATTCAATATTTTACTTGCATACGACGCATCTACTTGTGCAAACTTAGAGAAAAACGATTGTGATATCATAAACCTATCGAACCCTTGATTTAACTTCTCTGTAACTATAGTACACAATGCGTCTATACATCTATTAACCTGTTTACGTTTAATACCTGTAGAGAACAACCGTTGTAATGTATCTAGTTTGTTTATAACTATAGATTTCTGTTTATCAAACTGTTTATTTTTAAATCTTAATACATCCATAAACATAAACATTACTTCTATTTTAGCGTCACGTGTTAACAATACATTCTTATTCTCTATATACGACACTATAAGTTCAGGTAATGTTTTATATTTACCCATCTCGTTAGGTATATACGACTTGTTATATTTAGATATATGGTAATCGCAATATACTAATTGATGTTTGTGTTTAGATAACGACGCTGATGGATGTTCTTCTTTGTGTAATACACATTTAAATGCTTTATCTAAATCTTGAGATACACCGTATACTTGTCTTGACATTATATCGATAACTTTTTTAAACAGTGTTTTACTTAAAAATAAGTCTGTATACGAATTAATTGTATACCCTTTAAGTTCTTTAAACACATTCTCTATTTGATTAACACTTATATGTAGATCTTGTTTATCATATAAATCAAATCCTAAAAGTTCATATACAGATGTGAAGTTACCACTCTTATACAACCATTTAGCTGTTTCACGTCCTTTACTATTAAACGATAATGGCATTCTAAATATTTGGTTATAATTAAACGAAGCAGGATCAACGATGTAATAGTCGCCTATACCTTTCTCATACAACTTTTCTTTTACACGATCACCAAGTATACTAGCCATCTGTTTATAGTAATCACGTATATATTCTATAGGCATAAGTCTGTCTAACATAAAATATATATGGTACCCTCTACCAGTAAACACTACACCATACGCACCTAACTCTTGACTTATTTCTATCATCTCTTGGTCATACCTATAACTTTTTTCTATTGAAGAATCATATGCTGACTTTCGACCAGCAGGATCTAAATCTATGTATATCAATCGTTTAGTTACAATATCTGTTTGTTTATGTGATACATTCGACCCATCAATAATGTACTGATCCATATCTTCACCAAGATATGACTTTGTTAACACAATCTTCTTATAATTTTTAAGTAAATTAAACATTTCTTTGTTATAATAGTATTGAAGAGAGTAAGATATAGGTTTATAAGTCACCTCATCTGGTATTTTGTATGAAGTTGCATGCTTGGAGTAATTTGAAACGTTGCTGTCCTTAGTTTCGTTATTAAGGACAGCAACTTCTTTATATGTATCAACAGAAAATGGTTTTGTGGTTATTATATATTCTCTATCATTATATATTACATCAAAGAAATCTTCTTTATTTTCTACAAATTCCATATCTTCTACTTTCTTACCCACAAACGCCATCTCCTTTATTTTTTAGTTATAACAAGTATACCATATATAATACGTATTTGTTGTTACTTTTCTGTTTCACATGTGTTTCTAAATATACAATATCTACAATGGTAATCTGCTCTATCACCAGCATACATTGTATCGTATGACCGTTTACTTATCTTTTTGTTATCTAACATATCTTTAAGTTCAGTATCATCTATATACAGTTTATAACTACGTGGTGGTATTATGTTAGTAGCTATATACTGTGTGTATAAACTATTTAAAGAGTTAAGTATTTGTTCTATATACATATCTTTTATACTTACAACAACTAAAGTATCTTGTACATCAAACACGTTTATTTTGTACATACCATTAACTTGGTTAAGTAGTATAAGATATGATTTAAATACACGTTGACTGTTATCATAATACAATATCTGCGCTGTATGTATAGGTTTAGCACCTAACTTCTTAGGTGCTACAACTTTAAAATAGTATAAGTATATAGCTGTTTGTATTAAATGTTCTATTCTAGGTGCGGCTTGTAACTGGTCTACCATATAGTTTCTATACACACTAGTATCACGTTTATATCCATTAATAACTTGTTGACTAAAATAGTAGCCATCACCCGTTTTAATTTCTACTATCTGTTCACCATACGTATCGTCTGTTATTAGTACATCAATTTCGCCACTTATATATATATCGTTATAATCAAAATATATCTTAATACCATCTTCAATCCATATACGTTCTTTTTGCAGTGCACGTATAATACTAGCTTCTTGACTGTTACCACGTTCAAAGTTCATTATAGTATCGTAATCAAGTTTATCTTGTTTATAATTGTTCTTCTTATAATACAAATACCGTTTACATTTACCTTCATAAAACTCAGATGTTTCAATAAACATCTCAGTAGGAAAAAATACATTCTTATAATTCATATGGTTACTATAATCTTGAAACTTTTCTAACCCTTTTTGTACATGTTCAACTAACTGCATTCAATACCCTCCTATATAATAACATTGAACTTTTTTGTAGTCTAGTTTATTTTTGATTATAAACAGTTTATGTTTCATATAGTATAATCAAACGTATTTTCCTGTATAAATTCTTTATTATTCTTAACAAAATTACATACATTATACACTACATTCTTTACACGTTCAACCTCAAAATCTTTTGTATCGTTACCAACTTTATTGTATTTATGTTCATCTTCTAAATACGACATCAATATTTCATAATCATGTTTATCAAGTATATGTACTAAAAACGTATTATCACTAACTACATCTTCTACATAATACTCTTCTGGTTCATCATACTCATCTATTTTAACGTTATAGAACTGGTTTAAAGAGTTTTTAGACATAGATATATATAAAGTACCAAAACGTTTTGGTAAGTACCATGTGAAATATCTAAAGAACGGTAAATCTTCACGTACATAGCTGTTAAGTAAATTTATTAATATCTCGTCTACTATACTTTCAATTTCTTCAAACGTATACCCAGCAAATATACCTTTAATAACTTCATGTAACTTTGTATATGACATATTTTTAGGTCGAGGTAGTTGTCCTAATATCATAGATTTAATCTTATAATTACCTGTATACACATAATCAGTTGTTAACGACAGTATCACTTTATAATGTTGGCTAAAGACCTTTTTCAAACCTAAAATAGCTGTATTACGTTCACGTGTTGTTCTAGCGTTCTTATACTCTTTTACTAGTTTTTGGACATTGTTGTATTCGCCGTAATATTTTGATTGTCGATCCAACTTTCTTTAACCCCCTTTATTAAACAAGAATAGTAATAACTTATCAGTATAGAATACGTTTCAGATACTGAATCAGTGTTTAAATTCAATATTTCGTTTATCTTTTTAATAACATAATAATGTCTATCACTAGAATCTTTTATAGTATTTAAATTGAAATACGATATCCAGTCATACGGTTTAACTAGTACAGATAGTATATTGAACTCTTTATATATCATATACGTATATATACCGTTAAGTTTAATTAAATCAGTTATTTTACGTGTATTAGTTCTATAATATATTTCTTCTATACACACCGTATCTATATACTTAATCAAATTACCCATAATATACTTCAATGAATCTGTTAATATTATAGACCGTTTAATAAACGATATATTTTTAGGTGCTGATAAACTACCAGAACACATAACTTTAGTGTTATCACTATCAAACAGATTCCAACCAGTTTCTTTTTCATCGCTATCAGTTGATATACTAAATATGTACAAATATAACTCCTCCTTAGAGTTTTCTTCCTAATTTACGTGGATTACCAACTCGTGTATATTTCTTTTTATTATCTTTTTCTACTTCATACATATCTAATCCATCTATAGTTTCAGATATAATCTGTTTAATATGTTCAATACCTTTTTCAAACTCCCAGTACGGTATACGTAACAATGTCCATCCATTATCTTGTGCTATTTGATCTTTTATTCTATCTAACCGTTTACGATTATACAAATTAGCATCTGGTGTACCATCACCTAACCCTGTTTCATGGTAATGCAGTTCACCGTCTACTTCTATAGCTAGTTTATAATCATGTATAAACCAGTCAACTCGTAACCGTTTAGCTAAATAATGTGTACTACCACAATCCATACGTTTTTCTTGTTCAACATCTTCTACATCTAACAACTGTTCTAACGCTTCACCAACCATTCTATGGTATTTAGACGCATTCTTGTTATACTCAAATTTAATTGTTATCACCTCATTTTTTCTTAAAGTCAAAATATACAAGTTCAGTGTTATCTTCATACCCGTCTAACAGTTTATTTATATTATCTACAAACTATTTCTTATTAAACTTTATTTTAGATAAACTATTCCATGTTTTACTTTTATTTTTCATATGTTGTGAACTACAATACAAGTACATAGGACAATCAAGACAATCATTAGACGATTTATGTGTATAATTATTATCAATTAAATCTGATAAAAACTTCTGTATAAACATATCAGCACGACGTATTATATAATTAGCTTTAAACGGTAATTCATATATATCGTTATTTAATGGGTTTATATACTGTACATTATACGTCTTATTAGCACGTATAGTTCTACCTAAACTTCTTGTCTTTTTAATTGTATACTATAAGAATACATACTACATATTATCTGTATACATTAAATCTTTTGTTTTATAAAATGTATCTACTATAGGATAGTATATATTAAACTTTGTATACGGATACTTATTAATAAACACATACGGTCTAACATATCTAAGATACACTTTATATTCATCTATATATCCGATAACTTTATAATCGTTATAGTTGTTGTTACCTATAAGACTTTTAACATAATTCATTTTATTAATTTGGTATAGATGTTTAAGTGTATCAACAGTTAATTGCTATCCTTCAACTACCTGTTCTAACGGATCTAACTACGATACCATAATCTTAGTATTCTTATGTCTAACAAAATAGTTCATATACTATTTAACTACATCACTTGTTATAATCGGTTTATCATACAATATGTTATATCTAATAACAGTTTTTAATGTATCTTCAAACTATTTAGCGTGTAAATCTTTAAAATCTTGGTACAACATCTTATTATCAGTAAACATATTAGAACTATAGAACTGAAACAGTCTTGGACATCTGTTATACAGTTCTAACTATCTATGACTTACGATAATTCTCTTTTTAATATCATCAACTTTTATATACCTACGATTTCTTAGATTATCCATCGAACACCTGCCCAACATCAGTATTAGCAAATAAATGCCGTTCTAACAAATACTCATAATCTTGTTTAAGTTTTTTCAAATTCTCTTCTATATTAACCATATACTGATTAATATTCTGTAGTTTAGCCTGTATAATTCTGTTATTAAGATAATTATATAATTTATCTTTTGGTACATTAAGGTTAGTAGATATGATATCTATACAGTTAAGTAAGTTGAAAGAGTTGTATTTAGCAAACATATCACCTATTTGTTCAACAGCGTGGTATGTATCGTTATTTTGAAGTATATATTTAGTTATAAACTCAAATGGTTCTTGTACAGGTATAGACTCAAACTGTTTAAACCCGTATTTATTTATATATTCGTCTATATCTAAATCTTGGTCAAGTTGTTTAACATACAGATTAACATCTATATTAGACTCATAAAATAAATTAACAACTTTATATGTAGCTTCAGTACCAGCAGTATCGTTATCAAAACACAGTATGATATTATGTATACCAGTATTATATACTTCATGTAACGTATTTTCATTAAACGCAGTACCACTTATAGCTACTGCATTAACATTGTTTTTCCATAACGATATAGCATCAGTTTGTCCTTCAACTATATACAATGGTTTTTTACCTGCTACTAAATCTAGTCCATATAATGTATCGGATTTTTTGTATAAAACATTATTTTTTACATTAACATATTTAGGATAATTCTTATTACCACAATACCGTCTAGTTAACCCAACAGTTTTACCATACTTGTTATTAATAAAAAACAGTATAGACTCTTCAACTAACAATACAGGATTATCTAATCCTAACGCAGATACAGTATCAACACCAAACTCGTTGTTTAACATGTTAAGTACATACTTGTTGTTACCTATATACCCGATACCATACCTTTTCATATCGTCTATAGATATCTGTTTATACTCTAAATACTGTTTTACACTTGACTTTAAATATTTAGGGTCAAAGTTTAAAGCAAACTTTTTAAGTTTATCAAACACTTTTATAACAGTATCAGGTTTAACTTGATTCTCGTACAGTTTATCTTCATACCCATACTGTTTAGCAAATTTATATAACGCGTCTTTAAACGATAATCCTTCTAAATAATACGCTGCATCATATATATTAAACGTTTTACCACAACCAAAACACCGCATATGTACAAACGGTTTATCATAATATACCATCGATGGTGTCTTATCGTCATGTCCAGTAAAACACATAAACTTACTTTTTATACTTTTACCAGTCATACTAGTTATATATGACGCTAAGTATAAATCGTTTATTTCATTTATTATATCTTGTTCCATACAACACCTCCTAATTAAAAATTAGTGTATCTATAAACTTTTCAAATGCAGATAACAATTCTTGTTTAGCTTCTATAATCTTATCATTACAATTAGATATATTATTTTCATTTACATATAACGATTTAACATACTGTACAAACTGGTCAATATCGTCTGCACACTCTTTTATTTTGTTGCTACCACTATTTATTAAATATTCTGCTAATGTATCTAAATTGTTTACTGATACAAACATACGTGGTGCATTAAATAACTGTGTATCTTGTAACATATACTCTTTTATTTCTTTTGTATAAAAATATTTATTAGCATATTTCACTGTATACTTAGTAAAATCACTTAAACTTATATAATGTATACCATCTTTTTCGTATATATAAAAAATATCATCTTTATAATCTATACAATTAATTACATTCAACGCATCATTGTTATGTACATACTCAATATCTTTAAGTTTCTTAGCTTGTTTGAACCGTGATCTGAATGTATATAATGATATATCATCTTTTTTTATAAACATTACAGATGTATTAGATGCATACAATGTAAATATATCAGTCTTAGTTTTATAATAAAGGTCACGGTATAACGATTCCCGTACAATATCTAAATATTTAGATATATCAATAAGTTTAACTCGTTCTACACCTAATATACTGTATGTATACAAAAAATCATTTTTACTTTTCTTATCAGTTTTATCATATTTAATATCGAGTTTATTCATTAAAGCGGTATCAATTTTCTCGATACCGCTATCAGTTAAATACATATTGTTCTTATCAATAAAATAATCAGTTTCAATATTAAGTGTATTGATAACTGCCATAATATCAAAGTATACATCAGACTTATTTAAATTACGTTGTTTAATATACTTATCTACAGTTAACATACATTACACCAACCTTACATATATTTTACCGTTACAGAATTCTAATATAGGCGACCCAACTATAGACGGTTTAAGTGCTTTCCGTTCACTATACTCACCCCATCTAAGGTATCCACCACATACTACATGTTGAGTTATATGTTCTTCTATACACATATTATCTGGATTGTATATAAATATAAGATCAGGATAATATATAAGTTGATGTGTATGACCACTTAACACAAAATCTATATTAGTTAACACTTTATCCATTTTAATAGCGCTATTCATTTGTCCACCAGGTGTAGTTGACCCACCAGTACCATGTGTAACTAACATAACAGTTTCATACTGTAACTCGTTACCCCATTTAATATGTAGAATAGCATTATCAAAAGAATATATTTCAGGAGGAGTTATAAACTCAAGAAGATCGATACCAGTACTTCGTATAAGTCGAAACTCATGGTTCCCACGTATAACAGTTAAACATCTATCCCATAATCCGTTAAATATTTGCATATACTTCTTAGCTTCTTCTCCAGGATTCATACCGTTATATACATCGCCCATAGAATCTTTTATAGCTATATCTAATGCATCGCCACCAATAATATAGTATCCATTAACATCGTTACGTATCCTATTAACTGTTTCTAGTAGTTTAACTGTATCACACATGATATTACCTATATGCATATCGAATAACGGGTATAAATTAAATGTATCTTTTTTTATATTTTTATTTATAATTCTAATAGTAATAACCTCCTATCATACAAGCTCTATTTTAGAGTCACGTATTTTTTGTACATACTTACCGTTATATACAGATTTAACCCGTTTATCGTGGTGAAACAGTTTAACATCAAATTTATTGTTCTGACCACTTAACATACTTATTTCTCTTATTAAATACGGTATAGGACTTATAAAAATAACTGTTATTTTATCATAATTATAAGACTCTTCTTTAATTTTAATAACAACCATATTCATCTGTTTAATGTTCCATCCATTAACTGGTGCATTTATAAGTTCCATATCAGTAGGTGTAATTTCGTTTCTAAACTCATCTATAATACTAAAATACTCAGTACGTATAGAATGATCTTTATTTTTGATTATAAACAGTTTATGTTTCATATTTTGCCGACATATATTCTTATTAAGAATATAAACTGTCACGCCCCTCCTTTATTGTTAAGATTTTGTTTCACTATTAAATATTATATCACATTTTTCAAGTAATAACGGTGTACCAGGCTTCATTACATACTTTTTTATATACTGTTTATACTGTTCAACTAATAAATCCGGATGTTCTTTCAAATATTGTACAGTATTCTCTCTTCCTAATATCTTCTCTTCAACACCATCGAGCTGATAATACGGACCGCTACGTTTTATAACACCTAAATCTATAAACGTATTAGCTATATTATCTATTAAAGACAATCCATCGACACGACTTATATACAAAGAGTTCTTATACCCTTCACCATAGAACCTGTTTTTAGTAACTTTAAGTTCACTTACATAAACTGTGTTACTAAAATCTTTTAAATCTATATTAGTATCTTTATTACTTTTCTTAAGTTCAACCTGATACGAATACATATGTTTTATTGCATGTCCACCTGGTTTAACTAGTTTCGGTCCATACATATCCATACCGTCACGTACTTGGTTTATAACAAACATAAACGCACCTTTTTTACTCAACCTACTTGACATAAACTTTGCCAGTTTAGAGTTAGCTCGTGACCCTAACGCTATAGACGATGTTTTAGTTAACAACTCATCTTCAAACATTATAGCTGGTAACGAGTCTATAATAATACCTCGTACATTAACATCGTTTTTATCAAACAAATCTTCTAATATTTTAAACATAGTTTCACCAGTAGTAGGACTTATAAGTACGAAATTACCTTTAGGTTCATACTGTTTTAAACCATTCTTTTCTGTAACAATACATTCTATACCGTTAGTTATAGCCCATTCCCAGTCAAATACATGTTCAAAATCAAAATATACAAATATATCATCTGGATATACACGCATAAGATTAGCAATTATACGTATAGTAAGTGTAGTTTTACCAGACCCTTCAGCACCAGCTATTTCTATAGACGTACCTTCACGTATACCACCTCCTATAGCAACATCTAACGGAAATACACCTGTAGGTATAAACGCATGATTAGCTTCAACTATTTCTTTACTATACTTTTTCTTCAACTTATCTAAAAACAGTTTAATTTCATTAATTTCAGTATCAGCCATTACTTATTCCTCCTATACATACTTAAATTTTTATTATTAATTTCGTCTATATCTTCTACATCACTATCTAATTCTATCACAACTTGTTCAGCTTTTTTCGGTACTTTCTTATAGTCTATAGACAAATCTCCAACTCTATCGTATCCATCATTATTAAGATCGTGTTTATCTTCAGTTTTATCTTCTTTTATCTGTTTATTAACATTCAAAAATGTTGTATCAATTTTATATATATCATTCAAATCTACTTCACATACTAACACAACCTTATTATCAAGTATAGTAGGTATAAACTCTGCATTCTCAACTTTATACGTATTATTAACAGTTAAATAATCCCATGACTTGTTTGTATCATACCCTTTTATATCTACTTTATATATAGTCTTTTTATTAGTTACAAACATAACACTTAAAGTTCTGTATGGTTCTTTAACTTCTTTTTTAAGTATCTTAATTAACTTCCCAACAAAACTCACTCTTTGTGTATACATTTTAATACCTCCTTAATTATGTTATCAGCAGTATCGATATCTTCAAACCAACAGTTAGTTAACAAGTTTATATAATCAGTATCGTCTAATTCTAGTAACCTATACACTACAAACTTATCAGTTATATGTACAGCTACAGTTACAGGTGTTTTATCAACTTTAAATATACCTTTAAACGCTTCAGTATTAATACCGTTAGTACAGTTAGGCGTTTCAGTAGTTAAATACTGTACAAACTCTTTATCACATTTAAGTATATAATTACCTGATACTACTATATACCGTATTTCTAATGGCATAACGTTTTTAAACCCTAAATATAGTTTAAGATTATCAAGTATAAGTCTTTGCATATATGTAAACTCTGTATTTAACCCATAACTAAAATAATTAAGCACATTAACGTTTATACCATACACAATTTCGTTCATCAAAATTAAGGCGTGGAGACCCCAACTTAAAGAAGTTGGGGAGGAAACGCCTTCCCTCCTTTCCCATAATAATGTTTTTCTTTTACTCAATAGTT